>Ga0210245_100260_pt1 | contig 47423 bp, 27 predicted proteins | sample ChrtobMetaP3_4mM_FD_155450 | JGI IMG/M metagenome (GOLD analysis project Ga0210245, IMG submission 155450) | Chrysochromulina tobin associated microbial communities from unialgal haptophyte culture, Seattle, Washington, United States - P3_4mM | ecosystem: Host-associated > Algae > Haptophytes >...
CAGCGGGCGTTGCGAGCGCATCTTCCGGCACAGCTCCGGCCTGTGACACGCGGTCGGCATCGGCCGTAGGCGCAGGCAGCTCGTCGCGAGCGACTCCGCGCCGCCGCGCTGGTCGGCGACAGAGCGCGAGAAGGCGAACGCCATTTCGAAAACTCACTCACTCACTCACTCACTCACTCACTCACTCACTCACTCACTCACTCACTCACTCACTCACTCACTCGGCTCCTGAGTCGGCCGCGGCTTCGGTCGTCGCGCTGACGTGCGGGGTGTGTGTTGTTGGTTTGGATGGTTGTGAGGTTCGTCTGTGTGGTCCGAGTGCCTTTGTGCGTCCGCGTGTCCCGTGTGTCCCGTGATTGTCCCGGCTCCCCCCGGTGTCTTTTTACCGGTAACAGGAGTTCCGCGGGGGCGCCGCGAGGTCTTGGTGGGGGGTGCGTGGTGATGGGCGGATGGCGGCGGCGATGTGGCTCAGCGCGACGGTCGCGCAGCCTGCGCCGGCGAGTCCGTGCTCCCCCCAGCCGAGCAACAATTGCAAATACACATGCGGTGGAAGTAAGTGCACTGCTTTCTCGCCCCGTGCGCCACGCCCATCAGTTGTCTGAGGTTTGTTCCGAGCTTGCTGCGTGCACAGTCAACTATGACTTGTCCGCCATCCAAAAGGCCATGAATAAGCCTGGCTACTTCTTGGATCAAGACACGGATGACCACTGGTACTTCTTCACTCCGTGCGGCCCACTTCCCGCCAGCGTTACATGCACTTCGGGCTCGGTGACCGACAATCCGATCGCGATGCAGTACTACGGCAGCGACCCTAACCCACAGCCTCCCATCACCGACAGCTGCGGCTATCTCGGCAGCTTCGACACGCAGGTGTGCCAGGGCTTCGGCGCAAACCAGCTGCAGTGCAACTACATAGGGGGCACGTCAGGGCGCAAGGTGTCGTACATCTTCAATGCGGCCCCAACAGTCGGGATGCCTGTGCCGTCAGAGGTCAACTACCCGCAGTACCAGGTTGTGTTCACCGGCCCCATCGCTGCCCCGCCGACGCTGCCTCCGTCCCCGACGCTGCCTCCGTCCCCGCCGCTGCCCCCGACGCTGGTTTGCCCGGCGATGATCGCCACCGCGCAAACTCAGCATTTGCTCTTCAGCATCCCATTGATCGTCCTTCTCCTTGTCCCCTTTTTGTCCATGGCCCTATGCCCGAATCCTCTCTACGAACGTGGCTGTGGCGGTCGAGGACAGCACGGCGTCCTCGCCCTCATATTTGCAGTGATTTTGCCTGTTTGCTACGGTCTCATCCTGACTACTTTTCCAAACTGCGACGGTCATGGATACTCTCCAGATCCTTTTTGTACCGCATGCCTTGGATGGTGGTACGCGCCGATCGGAACCAGCGGTACTTATGGGGCTTACGGGGGGATCGTTTCCCCGATCTTGCTCGTCTTCAATGGTATGACGCTTGGCGGCATGGTGGCCTCCATCCACATTGCCTGCCTTTGTCTCTGCCACTGTGGCGGCTCTAAGCCAGTGCCACGCGCCGTATGGGCCATATGGGTTCCGTTGTTCATGACGATCTTCTTCTTGATCGGCTACTATGCTTTCGGCACCGCGTTGGTGGTTCTTGCCCGTCATTTCCTACCGCGCCGGGCTCCTGCTCAAGATTCCTCGAACGAGTTATCGATTGGAGGTACCCTTTCCGAGACGGCGACTAGCTCGCTGATGTCCAACCAGGCGACTCCTGAAGTGCACTTTGTGCCAAACGAGTCCTTCACCTTCGAGGCTGAGGCGTCGATCGACAAGCAGCCGTCGGGTGCGCCGATCGAGCCAGTGCCCATGGGCCTACCGGTCCAGACGGAGCCACAAGTGCCCATAGGTATCCCGGTTCCTATGGCGGCACAGCCGGTGCCCAATACCCCCGTTCACGTCCCCGTGGTTCTACCCCCCATGGCTCCAAATTTGGCTCCAAACGTCCCCGTGGCTGTGCACGTTCCCATGGCTCCAGCTTCAGTTCAAACCTTCTCCATGGCTGTACACGTCACCATGGCTCAACACGATCACATGGCTCCAACCGTCCCCGTGGCTCCCAATGGGCCAGAGGCAGTATCTTGCACAGTGTCTCCCTTGCAATGTCCCCCGGAGGGGCGGCCGGCTCCGAAGGCTTCGTGTGCTGACTCATGGGGCCTCGATTAGATGGCAGCCTGAGGCTCGAAACCAACGCGTCTGGTCCGCGGCATCCAACACAAGCAAGGGACATGTGGCAAGGGACAGGGGGACGCCCGAGGAGCGTGCCAATCCACCCTCGTGAGTCAGGGATGCCCTGCTGTTGTGCGTGTCAGGGAGGCAGACGTGAGACGAGGCGGGCTCGAGAGAGGTGAGCGCGAACCGGCGTGAGTGTGGCGCGCACCGCGTACAACTACAACTTTCAGAGGTGCGGTGAGTCGCGACACAGCTCAGCGGTGCTCATGCAAGCGCGCCCCCGCGGGGTGCGCATGTCTTCTGTGCGTGAACATGGGCAGATGGTGACGGCGTGGGCTTTGCGACCGCGAGAGGGCTGCCGCCGGACGGGTCGGCCACCATGTCCTCCATGTCTGATGTCAGCACATACAGGATTTCTGAACTTGCCTGCTGTGAACGTTGCAATTCCGTACGACGAAGCACTGTTTCTATGAACCAATCCCCCCAGACAGTACCGGTAAAAGGGTTTTCCGTGTCTGTGGAAGCGCCTTCTGTGACGCCTTCCCTGTGTCACGCGTGGGGGCGTAACATGGACTTGAAACTTCGAATGGTCATTTTGTCGATTAGGGGGGGGGCTTCCTCGCCATGATGGTGGGCTTCACCAGTGCAGACGTCTGCACAAACACGTGCAAGTACGCCTTCAATCGCGTGTGCGACGATGGCGGCCCGGGCGGCAGCTTCAGCCTTTGCCCTCTCGGCACCGATTGCTCTGACTGTGGCCAAGGTCGCCCCCCCCAATCTCCATCCGCTCCCCCGCCGCTCCGCCGACCCCCGCCGTTGCCCCGATCCCCGCCGCTGGACCGTAGCCCGTACTGGCCCGTACTGGCTCTATCCCCGCCGCTGCCCCGACCCCCGACGCTGGATTGCCCGGCGACAATCGCCACCGCGCAAACTCAGCATTTGCTCTTCAGCATCCCAGTGATCGTCCTTCTCCTCGTCCCCTTTTTGTCCATGGCCCTTTGCCCGAATCCACTCTATGAACGTGGCTGTGGCGGTCGAGGACAGCACGGCGTCCTCGCCCTCATATTTGCCGTGATCTTGCCTGTTTGCTACGGTCTCATCCTGACTACTTTTCCAGACTGCAATGATTATAATAGTAGCTGGTTCTCTCATTCTTGTTCGGATTGCCTTGGCTGGTGGTACACGCAATTCTACCGCGGCGTATCCCCGATCTTGTTCGTCTTCAATAGCTTTCTGCTTGGCGGCATGATGGCCTCGGTCTACATTGCCATAGTCTGTCTCTGCGGCTCTGAGCCAGTGCCACGCGCCGTGTGGGCCAAAGAGGTTCCGCGTTGGATGTTGATTACCTTCTTGCTCGGCTACTTTGCTTTTCTCGTACTTGCCAAGTTTTATATGTTCCCACCGCGCCGGGCTCCCGCTCAAGATTCCTCGAACGAGTTATCCGAGACGGCGACTAGCTCGCTGATGTCCAACCAGGCGACTCCAGAAGTGCACGTTATGCCAAATAATACCCCCGTTCACGTCCCCGTGGTTCTACCCCCCATGGCTCCGAATCTGGCTCCAAACGTCCCCGTGGCTGTGCACGTTCCCATGGCTCCAGCTTTAGTACAAACCTTCCCCAAGGCTGTACACGTCCCCATGGCTCAACACGATCCCATGTCTCCAACCGTCCATGTGGTTCCCAATGGGCCAGAGGCAGTATCTTGCACAGTGTCTCCCCTGCAATGTCCCCCAGAGGGGCGGCCGGCTCCGAAGGCTTCGTGTGCTGACTCATGGGGCCTCGATTAGATGGCAGCCTGAGGCTCGAAACCAACACGAAACCAACACGCGTCTGGTCCGCGGCATCCAATACAAGCAAGGGACATGGCAAGGGACAGGGGGACGCCCGAGGAGCGTGCCAATCCACCATCGTGAGTCAGGGATGCCCTGCTGTTGTGCGCGTCAGGGAGGCAGACGTGAGACGAGGCGGGCTCGAGAGAGGTGAGCGCGAACCGGCGTGAGTGTGGCGCTCAACGCGTTACAACTACAACTTTCAGAGGTGCGGTGTGTCGCTACACAATACAGCGGGGTGCGCTTGGTGAAACTTCTGCGCGTTTTTGATGGCTGTGAAACTCGTGCGTGTTGGTGTGTTGTGAATGAAACTTGAAAGTCGATTCCAAGTTTCAATCTTGGACGGTGACGAGGACAAGTAATGGCGACGTCCGCGCGCTCGATCGCCGCTGCCTCGATAGAGCAGGAGGCCGCCGCTGTGGCTGAACGGGCCGAGGATGTAATGGACGACGATGACGACGAGGAAGGCGGCGGAGGCAAGCGCCGGCGCAACGAGGCTGGCGAGGCGGTACCTCTGCTCGAATTTCCGGCCGTGTCAGCAGAAGAGGCTTCGGGTGGAAAGAGCTCGTTCCGCAAAATCCCCGTGCCGAATCACCGCTACACACCGCTACGCCAAGAGTGGATGCGCATCTACTCGCCCATCGTCGAGCACCTCAAGCTCGACGTGAGGATGAATCCGCGAAGCCGGTGCGTGGAGCTCAAGACGTCCAAGTTCACAACGGACGTCGACCATCTTCAAAAGGCGGCTGACTTCGTGCGTGCTTTCTTGCTCGGCTTTGAGGTGGGCGACGCGGTCGCCCTGCTTCGCGTGGAGGATCTGTTCGTCGACACGTTCATGGTGACCGACGTTAAGATCCTCAAGGGCGACCACCTCTCACGTGCCATCGGGCGCATCGCCGGCAAGGATGGCAAGTGCAAGTATGCCATCGAGAACGCGACGAAGACACGGATCGTGCTCGCCGAGAGCAAGGTCCACATCCTCGGCTCCTTTGCCAACATCAAGATGGCGCGCGACGCGATCTGTGCCCTCATCATCGGCTCTCCAATCTCAAAGGTGTACACCAACTTGCGGAACGCCTCAGCGCGTATCGGGCACAGGATCTAGGCATGAGCATGCACCTCCGAGAAGCCTACGAGTCCCAGAGCAGCAGCCAGCCTAGCATCCTCGTGTGTTCGGGGGCTTTTCAGCGAACCCACCACCATCCCCTTGACACCGCGGTTACTGTACTGTGTGAACTGTCGGGCCTGGGGGCGGACTGTACGGAAGCTGTTTGCACTGTTGACCCAAAGGCCAAATAGGCGAAAGGGGACGGGTCTACACTCTCTTTTTCATGTTTTTCAAGGGCTCATCCCTATACAAAACCTGTGTGGGAAGCTGGGACGTGAGGTGTGTTCGGTTCAGGTTCGGCCGCACGGATCGGCATAGGACCTTGGATAGGAGTTTCTAAGCCGCATGAGTAGCCGGTGTTCCGTGTATCGACGCCGGAGCGGGCCCGCGCCCGCGGCACGATTCCCGCCAAGTGACATATCCTACTTCATCCTAGTCCACAGCTCCACGTCGCACGGATCTCATACACACATCACCGGGGACACACGCTGACCCCTCACGCTCACCACACTCCATGACACTCGCACCTTGAGCCTACAGCCGACCTGTGAGACGCGCGTGGCCTATGCCCCGCCATCAGGACCTCTCTCTTGCGCCTGGTCTGACTGCTCGGTTGCTACAGCCTTGTAGGCGACGCAGCAGATGCCGCGCGAGCGGAGCACCAGAATGATGGAGATGGTCACAGGTACCGTGATCCCCGTTGCGCACGCGAGCAATACAATCACGATGTTCATCGAGGTAGTAGGCTCCTTGGGTTTCTTGCCAAGCTCGTCCTTGCTGTGCTCGTGCTCCTTGCTGTGCTCGTGCTCCTTGCTGCTGCTGCTGCTGCTGCTGCTGCTGCTGCTGCTGCTGCTGGCGCTGCCGCTGCTCTTACCAGTGCTCGCATGCGGACTGCTGGGTGCGGTACCGGTACTCTTGCCGCTGCTCACAGGCGACGGCTTGGCTGCTGGCTGGTGCTTGCTCTCCTCGCCGCTGACCTTGCCCACGAGCGGCGTGGGCTCCTTGGGCACCCTTATCCCCGGTTCGCTTGCCTCGGGGAGATCCGCAGTCGTTTTGGTCGCATTATGGTGCGACGGCTTTGCTGCGTGCTCCTCCTTGGCTTCGCTCTCCACGTTGGCTGCGTGTTGGTGCTTGGTCTCCTCCTTGTCCGCGGGCCTGGCCTCCTTTGGATCCTTGGTCGCCTTGGGCTCCTTGGCCTCGGTAGTCTCCCTGGGGCCCTTATCAATCTCCGCCATGGCATCCGCGCAGGCTGAAGCATAGTCATCGCAGCAGTCGTTGTGTGCCACGCAATGAGGATTGCATTGGCACGGATTCGAGTGGACCTTTTGTGCCGTACATCCAAGCGAGGCACACTGCTGCGCGTTTGCTACCCCCAAGCTGACGACTAGGGCAACACAGGCGATGCAGGCGCGCATTTCTTGCACAGACACAAAAATATAGCGAAGACGCGCCATGGTGAGCGCGTGATAGCCACTATCTTGAACGCACTACACCGGTGGCGGCCTCCTCAACCGCGCAAGCAAGGCCTCGGCCTCTTCAGGCACGGCGGACGCCGCACGATGATGACTTGAGTAATCGGCCGCGACGGTGCGCACGATTTCGCGCGCGCTCGCCATGCCGTCGGCTTCCATGTACTGCGTGAAATGGTGTAGGTGCGCGCGCCGCTTGTAGAGCAGGTCGAAGCGTCCAGTCACGTTGCCGAGCACCCCGGCCATGGCGCAGGAGTTGGATAATGCAAGCAGCGCCTGCGGCTGGCCAACGGGCGCGGCCGCGCAGAGGCCGACCTTGATGCCGTCCGGATTCCAAAAAGGAAGGCGCAGCTGCGGGCGCAGCCGCGCCACGTTGCGCTGCACGTCCGAGACGGTCACGTCGCCGCGCAGCAGCAGCCCACACGCGAGCATTGTCGTGTGCTTCGGATCCGCCTGCACGAGCTGAGCGTGGGGCTGCAACACGTCCGAGAAGAGGCCTTCGAGGCGCATCGAGCGGTAGCGCACGTCCTTGAGTGCGTAGAGCGGCGCGAGAGCGGGCAGCACGAAGTGCAGCTTCGGGAAGGGCACGAGTGACGAAGTCAGGTCCGTCAGGTCCACATTGAGTGCACCGTCGAACCGAACCGACGCCGTTAGATTCGCAAGCATGTGGGCAACGAGGTTGTTCATGGCGTCGAAGGCCTTGGCCTTTGTCACCGCTCCGCCGACGCCGCCGACGGCCCGACTCGTCGCGTTGTCGCTCAGCGCCGCGCCGCGCTGGCCTTCGCTCGCCACGGCGCCGCCTCCCTGGGCGCGGGTCGTCAGCTCCGCGAGCGCCGCATTGTCGACGGGGAAGACGACGTCGGCGTGCTCGATCAGCTCGGCGGTGGCGAGGGTCGCATTGTAGGGCGAGGTGATCACGTCGTCGTCGGCCGATGGGAAGACGGACGTCGCGAATCGCAGCTGCTTCGGGTACTCGTCCGCCAGAGCGGAGAGCAGGTACGTGCCTAGGCCCGAGCCCGTGCCACCGCCGAGCGAGTGAATGAGCGAGAAGCACTGCAGGGAGTCGCACGTGGATGCGGCGCGGCGCACAGCCTCGAGGAAGTTCTCTCGATGGGCCGGCCCGTATACGGCGTGACCGTGCGCCCAATTGTTGCCCGCGCCAGACACGTCCGTGACGAGCTGTGCACGGTCAAAGACCTCGGCGAGCGGGCTCTTGAGCAGCTGGTTGACCACGCCTTCCTCCGTGTCGACCATGACGGCGCGGGCGCGCAGCGCCGAAATGGGACGTGTTCCATCGCCCAACGGAATCTCCACTGGGTCGGTGTACCGCGTGTCCACATTGCGGAAGAAGGACGAGAGCGCGTCGTCAAATACGCCGGCAGGGTTGTGCGCCGCGTGCTCGCGCAATGCTAAATCCCAAAAGCGCCAGCCGATCTGGTTGCCGCACTGGCCCACCTGCACGGTGATGATCTCGCGAGGCATGTCCCGTGCAAACCTGACAGGTGTAGGTCCGAGGTCGGCGGCCGCTCGCCGCTCGCTCGTCGGTCTCTTGTGAGTCCGTGCATGGACGCCGCCAGACCCCGGTGTGAACGAATTCTAAACATTGGCTGTGAACGGGCTCCCGATGATTATGTACATGCATCCAAAGTATGCCCAACGTATCCCAAACGGCAGGGAGACATCTCCCCGCATGCCCCTTCCCCCCTGGCCGGGCTCCGCCGACTGTCCGTGTCTCTTGTTCACACGTTGGTTCACGGCTGCTCGTAACCGCTGGGGTCAAGCGGCAGGGAATCCCACCACTAACTACACTACAATACACTACCAGTACCGGCTGCGACAGCCCAGCCCAGCCCAGCCCAGCCCAGCCCAGCCCAGCCCCAGCCCCAGCCCCACCTCAGCTCAGCTCAATGCGACTTAAAAACGCAACGATGTGCTTCGTGACGGCCGCCGTCAGCGCAGGCTGGTCCTGCAGTAGCTGGTGGTTTCCGCCCTTGATGATCTCAAGGCGCTTGTCGCTAGAAGAGACGGAACCGACAAACTCGACAGAGTTTGCCGCGTGGGTTCGCTTGTCCTGATCGCCGTGAAGCACGAGGAGAGGCTGGGTTACTTGTGAAAAGGCTTTGCAATTGGCGTCGACCGTGGCGAGAATCTCGGCGGCGCTGCGCAGGCGTGGATTGTCAAAGATGACTAGCGGGTCCTTCTTGGCCTGCTTGGCGAAGCTTTGATCGCCGAATGCTCCCTCAAAGCCGTCGGCCACTTCGCTCGAGGGAACGCTGAGCAGAGGGAACACTGTCGCAAGTGCCTTGATGACGAACACGACGGGCTTTGGAGGCAGAACCTCTTGAGCAACGCGAATCACTGGTCCGCTAAAGACAATGCCAGACACGTTACGGGGAAAGAGTTTGGTTGCACCGGTGAGCGCACGAAGTGCAATCGTCGCCCCCATCGACTCTGCAAAGATGAAAAGCTTGCCTTTATCGCTGGCGGCATGCTCGCCGACGACCTGGTTCAGTTCCCGAACCCAGTCATCGAAGCGGGTGGCATAGCCCTTTGCGCCATCTACTAATCCAGACCGGCCGTGGCCCTGCAGGTCGTAAGCGATCACCTTGAACCCTCCTTCATCGGCAAGTCGCTGGGCGAGCGGGGCAAAGTATTGCGAGTGCCAACTAAAGCCGTGGAGCATGACAACTGTAGACTTGCCTTCACCGTCCTTCCCCCAGACTCGCACAAACGTCTCGACGCCCTGGGGATTGATGAGCCTTGCTGTCTTGGTCGAGCCTGTCAGGCGGCGTTCGTCACTCTCGGGAAGAGCTGCCAGGCCAGGCAGCACACGCCGAGGAGGAAGGTTGTTCACGCAGTACGCAGCCAGAGCAGCAGCCACAGCAGCAAAGGCCGCGAGTGCCCACATTCAGCTCAGCGGTCTGCTCGTAGCACTCCTTTTGGACGAGATTGTGGACCCTGGAGGTTGCCAGGTGCAGGTCGGCGGCCGCTCGCCGCACGCTCGTCGGGCTCATGGTGTGATAACTTGGTGTCGAGTTATAATGCAGAGTTATAAAGGGCTTTCTTGTTAACAGTGAAACGAGACACAGAGGGGAACTGCAACCAAATCTCTTGGAAGTTATAAACATTGGCTGTGAATGTGTGAATGTGTGAATGTGTGAATGTGAATGTGAATGTGAATGTGTGTCTGTGTGACTCTAACACACGAGACAGACACAAGAACCTCACAAACCAACCTCAAAACCAACCCCACCCACCGACTCACGCGCGAACCCCGGGACGCACGCAGGGACGCACGCTTGTACCGGTAGCACGCGCCTGTTGTATCGACTTGCTTGCTCGGGAGCCCCGAGGGGTGTGAAAACTGCCTGTTGATACTTCCCTTTCCCGGATGCGGGACATCCCAAGCGGTCAAGACTCCTATGTTTGACTTGACTTGACTTCACACTCTGATCTCCTCGCGGGGGTGTTGCCACGTGGGTGCTCAGTGTTGGGTGTTCACGAAATGCGCTCGGCACAAAAAGGGCCAGTCGAATGGCGCACCTGTACCGCGACCTTTCGGTCCAGTCGCTATACGCTGACCTAAAAGCTGGCTATACGCTGAAGCAGTGGCAGGACAAAATCGAGCGCTCGACCACGCTGTACATTGGCAACCTTGACACAGAAACAACTGATTATCAGCTCCACGCCCTCTTTGGCCGCGTGGGTGAGGTGAAGCGCATCATCATGGGGAAAGATCGCAACGATAAGGAGACGCCATGCGGCTTCTGCTTCGTTGAGTACGTACGGCGCGCAGACACGGAGGACGCGATACGCTTCTTTAACGGAATGAAGGTCGATGAACACATCATTCGCGTGGACTGGGACGGTGGCTTCGAGGAGGGCCGGCAGTACGGCCGTGGGCGCTCGGGCGGTCAGGTGCGATGGGATTACTACCCACGTGAGAACGGGGCGAATCATATCGAGCCCGTCCAAGCGCTGGGGAGACGCAAGTCCTCGTCGGCGTTGCCGCCTCTCGCGCCGCTGGAGCACAAAAATGCGGGGCCGCCGGGAGGCCACGAGCGAGGGCCAGATTCAGGTTCGAAGCGCAGCAAGCAGGAGGCCAGCCCTCGCTTTCGAAGCGGCTTTCGAAGCGAGGACAGGGGCGACGACGATGACGACTAGCCCCATTTTTGTACTGTGGTAATAACATATCTCACTCCTGGACGACTGACTAAGAACTGACGTAGTATGACCCCGTGACCCGACGGCACCACCACCAGCACGTCAGCGGCCCAAGCTCCAACCGTCCAACGTCCAAGTTCCCGATCCTCGTCATCCACATCCTACTCGCGACGCAGCCGGCACGCGCGCCACATGCACGAGCGACGAGGTGAATGGCGTCGATCATGGTCGATCGACTGGCTACTTAGCGGTCTATGCAATAATAGCCCCGCGGGACCAGTCGCACTGAATCACACGCGACGACACACACCTCTCAGACTTCGAGAGAGACCAATAACACCCCACACAGCGTCACAGTACTTTTTACCGGTACTTGGCGCGTCCTCTGCCACACGAGGGATATCGACCATGCTCGAGAGCCTCCTCGCCGGTGGCGGTGAAGTGGCGCCGCCGCCCTCACCGACCATGGAGCGTAGGCGTGAGCAGGACGTGGCAGACAAATATGCTCGCCAACTAGCCGACTACGAAGCAGCGCTGCGCCACTTCAGGATGCGAATCAGCGATGCCGCTGCCGAAGGTGATCGATTGTTCGCTTTTCAACTCCAAGAGCAGTGTAACAAGCTGAAACGTCCGACGCTGGAACGAGTGATGCGTCGCGTGGAGGCTCAACCAGAGGAGGAGGAGGGGTACGCGTACGGGGCGGCGACAGCGGCAACGGCGAGCGCGAGGGCGATGGCGGCAGCGGGAGTGGCGAGGGCGATGGCGGCGGGGCAAAGGCAGCGGCTACGAGGGCGGCGCGGTGAGGGCGGCAGGGACGAGGTCGGCGGCGACGAGGAGGCTCAACCAGAGGGCTTCTGGTCATCGACAGCCTGCTTCGACATGCACGAGGAGGCGCGCCAAGATGATGACATGTGGCGTGCGAGGAGTGGCGTAGGGTTGCGGACCCGGCCCGCCAGTGCTCGCCCATTTGCAAGGAGCCCCTCCTTACGTGTTGCTCTTCCACAATCCAGGCCCCCATCTGCACGCCTGAAGTGTGAGGTAGTCGAGAACGTGCTGGAACGAGATGATGCGAGGCGGCGCGCGAGGCAGCTGCTCGTTGGCCAGCGACATCTGCAGCAGATCTTTGGCGGTGGGCGCGACGCTGCTAGTGCCACGCCCTTTCTGCCCATCGAAGGAGACGTGGGGCGCTGGGCAGTGGCGAGCCCCCCAAGCAGGCCACCTGTTGTGACGCCCTTGGGAGGCGTCCGATCCTTGCCTAATGGAGAGTATGGGAGAGTTCTCACACGTGGGCCAATCCTCGACCCATCTCGAGCCAAGAACAAGGTGGTGCGTGAGCTTCCGGCGGACAGGCCTTGGGCGCACGTCGGTGACGAAGGCGGTTGGCGTCTCATGTTGAAGGCGGGTGGAGTCGAAGCGAAGCGACTTCGGACTCTTGATCTTGAGCGCATGCTTGAGCGATACGGGGGTGCGTGACTGTGCGGGGGATCACGGCGATCACCGGTCAGCGGTCACCGCGGGACGTGACACGTGTGTCCACGTGACAGAAATCTCAGAGAAAAGTCAAAAGATTCATAATAACATAAATTGTTTCGTCTTGGCCGTTGGCGTTGTCTCCAGACACCTGACATGCGAGATCTTCAGAGTTCAGTCAAAGAGTCAACCGGTGTCACGATATTACGCTTCTTGAGCGGGTCGGTTACCATGGTCGGTTACACGTCGCGTACCTGCAATCCGGCCTAATCGGTCAGGCACGAACATCGCTAAAGTGAACTACTGGAGAGAGACCGTTGAGGACCGCCGATCGTATCCGGGTTGTAAGCCGTCCATTGCTCGGCCGCACGCATGGCATCTGGCGAGGGCGCTGTGCGCGCCGAGACGGGCGGGCCGTATCGCGCTGAGGGTGAGGGCGAGGGTAAAGCAGCGCCGTGAGTGTGAGTGCCATTGGTATCCGACGTGACGAGCCTAGATAGGTCGCGGGGCGAGGACCCCCGAGGTTCCCACGGGACACCATTCAGTCCGATCCGGTCGATCAGTGTCTCAATGGCCCCCTCGGCTTGTTCCTTGATGTTACCGAGCACCTCGCTGGCCTGGTCGAGGAAGTTGCCCTCGACGGCGCTCGCGCCCCGCCAGTCATCGACAGAGCTCGTCGAGGGAGGCTGCCGCCGCTCCAGGCTACGTGGTGTCGAGATTGCATCTCTGCGTGGTGTCGAGAAGTTCATGGGAGGCACTGAGGGATTGCAGACCCCGTCACCGTAAAATGGCTCCGAGCGCTCGTGCTGCGAAGGCACTCTCATGGCGCCGTCGCGGGCACCCATGGTTCTGTCGCGGGCACGCTCGTGCTGCGTGGGCACGCGTCCGCGGCCGTTGCCGCAGGCGCCGCCCAGGTCGCGACTGCCGAGGCCGCCCTCCTCGCTGTGCGCGCTCTGCTCCCTCGCACAGACGCTGTTCCCGAAATTGGAGATGAGCTTGTCCAAAAAGGGAGGAAGGCCGAGCATCATGCGGGGAGGCTCGCTGTCCTCAGCTGAGGAATCCTCAGCTGTGTACACGACGCCGACGCCGCCGCCCCAGTCGCCGCCGCCGTGCCTCCCGTGCCCGCCATTGCTCTCCCGATCGGTGCTCCTACGTACCGAGGGTGCTCCTACGAGGGTGCTCCGACGTACCGAGGTCGGGCTGAAGCTGTCGGTACCGGTGCAGGCTGCGGCCATCTTTTCATGTCGGAAGATGAGCTGTTCGGCGACCAAGGAGGGCTGCTGCTCCTCTTGATGCTGCTTCTCAGACATGACCATGTCCTGGATGACCGAGTGGGGCTGCGCCCAGTCGTGCACAGCCGCCCAGGCAGAGCCCTTGCGCGAGCCGTGGTGATGTAATCGCTCTCTGAACGCGGCCCAGCGAACCTGCCATGCGGCGGAGGGATGCTTTTGGTCACCCGCTTTGCGCCTTCTCTTCGCGCTCTCTCTGCTACCCGAGGACTGGTGCGCGAGCATCTCGCCCATTCCGAAGAGACCCACGCACGAACGTCGCTTCGGGATCGCCGGGGCGGCATGCAGTGGCACGGCTGGTCGGCCGCCCACTCCGGCCCGCTGAGTGCTGCCGCTGACATCCCTGCCGCCGCGATCGGTGCGGCCGGTGAGATCCCACTGGCCTGTGACGGTGACATCAGGATGGAGCTGGAAGAAGCCGACAAGCTCGTTCAGTTGGAAGTACGTCTGGCGCGACATGATCGCCACCGCGACAACGATGATGATCGATATGAAGATGTGGTACTCGGCGAGTGCAAAGAAGATGACAGACAGGATGAAAAGGGCGAGGCCCAAAATGAATTTGCTCAGCGCGAACTGATTCTGAAGTGCCATGTGGCGCACCTGCATGCAATGAGGGAGGCCATCAGTGGCAATCACAGTCGAAGCAGTGCGATGTGGCAATCAGTGGCAATCACAGTCGTGACGCACAGCCTTGTCGATCGATCCCTCGGGCCCGCGCAGCGCCAGGTGTACGCCCAGGATGTTGGTGATCACGCTCGTGTACAGCGTCCAGAGATTCAGCGTCATACCGAGGGCCGTGAAGAGCAGGTGCAGGATCTGGAAGATCTGCTGAAACCACGTGTTCCACGTCCATGCTGAGAAGCCCATCTTGAACGAGCGCACCTGGCTCTCACTGTGCTGCGGGAACATGAACAGTGCCCGGTTGTTTTTCCACATGCCGAGGGCCTCCTCCGTCTCATAGGCCAAGTAGCCTTCCATCGGCTCCTTGAACTTATACTGCGAGAGAATGGTGAAGGCGAACCCGGCGAGCAGCGCAGAGTGCGTGCCGACCATTGTCAGATTGCGTGCGTAGAGCGCCATCTCCTTCTCACGCACGCCACACAAGTCCTTGGCCAGTTGAGTCTTCAGATCCTCCTTGTCGGCTGCACAGGGAGAGCAAAAGGGTGAGAGACCGTGGACGCAGAGAGAGGCGTGAGGAAGGGTTCACGTGACTGATTTCTGGCGCGACATTGAGTCACTCACCGTAAAGCATGGCAGCGGCGTGCGCCTCGCTGAGGTGGACAACAGTCTATCCGCGAGTCTGCAGCGGCTCGCTCTGGTCGGCAGCATGCGCAATCAAATAAAGCTCACAAAAGTTGTAAAAGCAAGCCTATGTACGTTTCCCCACATACATGTACTATTGTAGCGGGGAACAGGCGCGCCTGCCCCTTGCTGAGTGATGTAATTGCGCCTGGCAAATAAGTCAAGTCAAATCAAGTAGCACTTTCGATACATTGTACTATTGTACATGTACAAGGCTTCCGTACAGTCCGTGTGCTTGTCTGTTGTTTTTGAATAGACTTGACTTGAGTCTTGACTTCATTCACAACACTGGAACACACACGTCCCCGAACGAACGAAATCGCAAACAAGATCAAGAAACATGTTCCCTGTGCCCGAGGGGGTGAATTGACCCCGCGGGAGCGTCGAGCCGCCGACGGCGTGGTCACGATTAAGGTCACGAGTCACGACGCACCGGGACACCCACACCGCGGTCCCGGCGGTCCAGGGGGAGCAGATTATATTAGCCGACAGTAAATTAGCACAGATTTAGTTAAAGTAAAAGCGATTTAGGTTGCAGCTAGGAATTCAACGGGGTATATAAGCCAGGAAAAAAAACACCGATCAGATTCAGCAGCCAAACCCCCACAGGCGCCCGGTGTGCGGTGAACGCGTGAACCTCCACCCCAAATCTGGAAATCTCCATCCCCTCCTCGCACGCTCAAGGGCTCGTCGGCCACTCTTGCGGCCACTTGAAAGCGTGCGACAGGCAGCGCGGACGCAGCCTCAGCGTGAGGACAGACAGTTCACATGGAATGCTTGATCATCGGCCGATCCGGAATCTGTGGAGCTTCGGTCTGCACCGTCGTTTGGGAACGCCCGTTTCAACGCGCCATGTGACCTCTGATCACAACTCCTCCTTCCCACCCACTTGCATGATGTAGTCGAGCGCAGCGGAGATGGCTACCACCTGCGCTCGGTTGCACTGCTCGTCGGTGGCCCTAGGCGAGTCGGGATAGACCTCGGTCGTGGTGGCATACGGAGCGTTCGTGACGCCCGCGCAGAGGCCAATTAAGGCGGGTGGAGGGATACCGATCACGCCCTCTTGAATCACGGGTTCGTCAATGATCTTGCCCCCGGCATCGGCCGGAGCGATGTGCGTCACTTCCCGCACGGCCTTAATGATCGCGGCATGCCACGCCGGCTGCGCATTCTCGAGGTTGGCCACCAGATAGAATCCGTCGGGGATGACGCCAGGCACGTATTCACTCCCGTCGCGCGCGGCCTTGGCCGGCCGAAATTCGGTCTCGTCGGTATTGGTGGTCTCGTGCAGGTCCACGTGGCACATCCACTGCTCGACGCCGAGAGAGCCAAGGTGGCTGATCAGGGCCAGCGACTCCTCCGTGCCCGGCTCTGGGTTGAACGAGCGTCCGGGGACCACCTCGCCGTTCGGATTGAACGAGCGGTTCGGATCTATGGCCTGGGCATTCCATCGCTCGATGGTCTCGTAGCCCCACGGGCTGACGCACGGCACGACAAGAATATTGAAGTATTTCGAGTAGCGCTCCGCGTGCTCCATGAGGAAGAGGATTGCCCCTTGCACACCGCTCTTCTCATATCCATGGACTCCACCTGTGATCAGAACGCTTGGCTTGTCCGGAGACCAGTCACGCGTGCGCACCGAGAAGAGCGGGTAGCGCGTCGGGTCGTCCGAGAGCTGGCCGTACTGCTGAAGGACAAAGGGCTTCTCGGGCAGCCGATTAAGCTTTTGGAGCACTTCGTCCTTGTACGAGCGTTGCACTACTCGCGAAGCTCGCCACGCAGCCTTCTCGGCAGCACGCCACGCCTGGCTGGGTGTGCCGATGGGATAGGAAGCTGAAGCGACAGTCGCAGCGATCGCCGCCGGGCCGAGCGCGGCGAACAGCCGCCGAATCGGAAGGGCGCGCATCGCCGGATTCATGTGAATTCAGTTTTAATACACACAACACGTAAACATGTGAATTCACAGGGACGCACCAATAGAGAACATAAGAATAAAATAGCATCGCGGTGCTGCAATTGCGCACTCGTGCGGCTCTCTCGTTGATGTCTCTCCCTCTGCAGCGCCTTTAAGATAGTTTAGCGCTCTGAGGAGTGGCGCCGCCTGCTGTCCCATCGGCGAGTGCGCGTGATCGCACCCAACCGAACCCTTCTTCACGCTGTTGACACAAGGAGTGAGCTCTCGAGTGGTCGCGCTTACTTGGCTGCGAGGCGAGGGGCGAGAGCAGGCGGCATGTCAGCAGGTTTCCAAGGGGTCTGGAGACGATGGATGGGATTCGCGGCAACGAGCACGCACCCATCATGACCTTGACGAACTCCTCGTAGTTGATCTGGCCGTCACCGTCAATGTCAGCCTCGCGGATCATCTCATCGACCTCCTCGTCGGTGAGCTTCTCGCCGAGGTTGGTCATGATGTGGCGGAGCTCGGCCGCCGAGATGAAGCCGTTGCCGTCCTTGTCGAAGACGCGGAAGGCCTCCTTGAGCTCCTCCTCGGAGTCGGTGTCCTTCATCTTGCGGGCCATGAGGGTGCAGAACTCGGGGAAATCAATGGTGCCGTTGCCGTCGGCATCGACCTCGTTGATCATGTCCTGGAGCTCAGCCTCGGTCGGGTTCTGGCCGAGCGAGCGCATGACTGCGAGCAGTCGGGAAGAACGGTAACGTCGTGAGCGGGTGGGCAAGCGCGGACTTGTGCGCAGCGTGAGGGCGGGCGCGGATGCGGCGCGAATGTGCTTCCCGCGCGGCGGGGCGTACCGGTGCCGAGCTCCTTGGTCGTGATGGTGCCATCACCGTCCTTGTCGAAGAGGGAGAAGGCCTCCTTGAACTCGGCGATCTGCTCCTCGGTAAGCTGCTCGTCACCCGACCTGGGAGCGCGGAATGAGAACTCGTTGTTAAAAGGGGAAGGTGGGGAGAGGGCCCACGATCAAGGCACGCAACGGCCACGAACATGATTTTGTTTCCAGGATGTGGAAGACGCGCCAAACCAGTCCCGCCCAACGGATTTGGAATTTGTGTGGAATCCTAAAGGTGGACCAAAGGCCAAAAAACGATACAGGCCAAGTGCTTTCGTGTCAAATACTAAGTAGTCAACTAGACTCAGTCCCCTGAGCCCAGTGGTCCACATTCACGAGCTACGTCGATCGTTGTTTGGGTGAACTGAGCATCACGGCGGCGAATGGCGAGAACCAAGAGTAGCATCCTCTCCCTCTTGGACCGCCAAAGCATGACTATCACACGTGGCTGAGCGCCTGACGCGACGCTGACCCCTGTGCGCCTGACAGCCTGAGGCCTGAGGGAGGCAGAGGGCCTTCGTTGCGCTCGGGCACAACTTAGCCGTAATGCACGCCACGTGGGTACATGGGCTTGGGGCCGCCCGGGCGAGCTGGTGCATTCGCAAAGGGATCATGCGCCTTCCTCACGTCCTCGATGAAATCTGCAATCATGGAGGAGGGTCGCACGCACGTCAGCAGGTGGAGAGATGGTGCGCCGCACGCGCGCAGCATCGACGGTGGCGACACACGCGCGTACCCTTCCATGCGACGCACTCAAAAGGAGCTGCTATCTCCTTGGCGCTACCCTTCGGAGCGCGCGCCCCCGTGCCGTAGTGGTTGCCGATTCTACTAAAGTCCGCCTCGGTGAGTTCGAGGCGGTGAAACGCAGCCGACAGCGCAGAATTAAAGCGCGTCGCGGGAATCGTGCCCCGCGCGGAGCCACCCGCTGCCTCGAAGGTACCGTCGAGGTCGATGTTGTACGCCGACGCTTGCATCTTCACGGCGAAGAGGATCGGGAAGAGGTCTGGAGTTGGGTCCGGAGTGCGATCGACAGTGCCATCAGTGTCTCGAGTCTTCCCCATGGAAAGGCCAGACGCCGCGCCAGTGTCGATGCCGCCACCCGTCTTCCACCTGTACTCGCCGTACGCGGCGCTGCTGTCGGGGTTTTTGTAGTAGTCAGCGTGCGAACTATTGAGCGTCGGGTCAAAGTTGTCCGCGTCGTTGTCCGACAAGTAGTAGGTCGAGTCGCGAGCGCCTGTATTGCCGCCCGATACCATTTGCTTCGCGATGGTGCGGGCGCTCAGCTGCTTTTCCACGCCAGCAGATGATTGGGTTTTCCACGAAGCCTGCTTCCGGTTGTGCTCGAGCATTTTGGCTTGTGCAGTGGCCGGCCGAAGCAAGCGAAGCGTATCGGGCGCTTTGGGGGAAAGAAATGTGGGAAGATCGAGGAAAGCGCGTCGTCCCGGCAATTTTGTCACAACACACCCTATCTTCTCCACACAGTTTTACTTCGCGACATACATGTGACCGTGCCGAACGAAACTTGAAACGTTCGAAATGCTAACTCGTCGTCGAAGCGGCGGCGCCATTGGCGCGAAGCGCCCGGCCCTGGAAGCCGCTCCCCTCATCGATGGCAAGCGGCAGCGCGGTGAGCAGCACGTAATGGTAAAGATTGTGAGCAGCAGCAGTAGGGCAGCATCGACACCAGCCAAGGGGCGTGGCCGCCCGCCAAAGGAGGAGCATCGGGACAAGGAGCAGATCGCGTTGGTCGGTACGCCTGCTGAAGCGGCTGCTGCTGCTGCTGCTGCTGCTGCTGCCTCAGCAAGCGCCTACGCCCAGTACATCCTCAACAGCGTGGCGGTCGCGGGCGTGAGCAGCGCGACAAAGTCGCCAAAATTCCAGCCGCTGCCCAACTTGCAGAAGAAGGTCGATGTGGTGCCGATCGTCGACGGAGGTGGGTGGATTGCGTTTTGAAAAGCTCCAATCGGCCTGGTCATTGGAGTCTCTCGTCTCTCTCTCTCTTCTCTCTCCTCTCTCTCTGACTCTCTTCTGATGCGCTGCATGCCGGCCTTCGTGCGCCCTCGCAGTCGTGCCGCGTGGCGCGAGTATCCTGATCATTCAGCAGCCGTGGATCGGCCTTCTGCTCGACGGTTACAAGACGCTCGAGATCCGAGGCCAGAAATGCAAGAAAGCCCATGGCGAGAAGGTGTACCTTGCACTCTCCGGCGGCGGCGGCACCATCCTTGGCTCAATGACCTTCGTCGCAAGCCACGGACCGCTCACGCGCGCCGAGTATGCGGGGAGGAGCGACGAGCACTGCGTCGCGGGGGCGCAGCTGCCCTATGGCGCCTCCACGTACGCATGGGAGTTCAAGGCGCCGCGACGCTTCCGCCTGGCTGTGCCTTATGTGCATCGGCACGGCTGCGTAGTCTGGGCGACCAAGGAATGACTGAGGATTTTGAGTAATTAAGAGATGGAATCGAACATCCTCGGCACGTTACAATAGTACAGGAAAAGACATTCACTCAAACTTGACAAAAATAGCCTGGGCGTGGAGCTGCGGTCGCGGGCGGCGGACGGGGGCGCGGTCTCGCCGACCGCCGGCGCCGCTTTTCGAAGTGTTGGCGGGCTCGAGATGCGCCGCCTGAAGCGCCTTGCGCAGGTTGGCCGCTCGCATGACAGTTTCACGTTCAATATCACCGGACTGACCGTGGATAGCGGTCCGCTGGCCAACCTCTACAACTCCCCCATCGCGTTACGAGTGTGGCGCAATCTGAAATTCTACAGCACCGAGGAGGTGATGGTTGCGCGCGATGGGCACGCGACGTGGCCGAGCGCGCTACAAGTGCCGTGCACACTCTACCAGAGCAAGCAGGGCAAGGTGTACTCTTCCAAGTACTTCAGCGTGAGCCTCCTTGCCCGCGAGGGCAACCGCCTGCGCGAGATTGCCCGTGACGAGGTGGACTTTGCCGTCTTCATGCGGCGCGACGCGGCGATGGCGTCCTTGCCGCAGGCGTCCACGCTGCACCTTGCGCCGCGTGGTGGCAAGCGCGGCAGCTCGCCCATCGTACTGCGCTGGCAGGTGAGCGCGGTCCGCCGTGACACGGCGGTGGGCGAAGCGGACACTGACTCGGACGATGTGTCCCGCGCCGACTCGAGCAGCACGCTCGCGTCAGGCACAGTCGTCTCGATGTCCAAGGCGGCGCTCCAAGCCGGTGAAAGTGCCCTCGAGCAGGACCTGCGAGGCTTTGATGAAGAGCGCAATCCAAACGAGCCGGGCACCGACCTCTTGTGCATCAGCGAGGGCGACGAGAGCGAGCTGTCGCTGCGGGACGCGGCGAGCCCGCGCGCTGCACGCGCGCCCGACGGTGCCGGCGCTCAGCCGACGGGCGCCGACTCGACTTCAGGCGCCTCGCCGCCGCCGCCGCCGCTACGAGGGTACGACGCTTGGCGGCAGCAGCCGCAGCAGCCGCAGCAGCCGCAGCAGCCGCAGCAGCCGCAGCAGCCGCCGCAGCCGCAGCAGCCGCAGCAGCCGCCGCAGCCGCAGCAGCCGCAGCAGCCGCAGCCGCAGCCGCAGCAGCCGCCGCAGCAGCCGCAGCGGCAGCAATCTGCGCAGCCAGCTGCAGCCAGCCGTCCAGCCGCAGGCAACGGCGAGTCTTCGGGCGTCGTCAATCTCGGTGACGTCCAGGGTGCTGTGGTTCAAACACGTGACGGACTCGCCATCGCGCCAAGCGTCGCGGCCGCCGCGGTCGCTGCGGCCGCGGCGGCCACGAGGAGCATGGAGGCGGGTGTGCCAGGCGCCGTGTCGGGCAACGTCGACCTTTCGTTGTTGCTCAAGGCGGGCTGGCTGCGCAAGCGCGCCGTGAGCGCCCCAACCATGCTCAAGAACTGGCGGCTTCGTTACGTGGTCCTCTCGCCCATGCTGCGTGCAGTGCTCTGGTACAGGACTCCCGAGTCACCCGAACCGCAGGGCCTGCTCAGCCTGATCGACTACCCGGGCGAGACGTCCTGCCACGTGCCGCCGGGACCAGACGGCGAGCCTGGTACGCGCCTCCGCATTCAGACGGGCCGAAAGGAACTCATGCTCGAAGGCGCGAGTGCGGACATCATCGAGGAGTGGCGCATCGCCGTGCAAGCCATGCTCGACGCGACCGGTGTGGACGTCGCCCAGCCGCCGACAGAGGACGGCTCGTCGACAAAAGGCGGGTGCGTGATCCTCTGACGGACACACACACACGCCGCGCGCGCGATGCTGGGCGCATTGAACGCTCATCACGGCGCTCATCACGGTGCTCATCACGGCGCTCATCACGGCGCGCGATGCTGGGCGCATTGAACGCTCGAGCGTGAGCTCGGGGTATGTTCGCGCGCCGTGATGAGCACCGCGCGGTGACCCGTCGAATGCGGTGAGGTCACAGCACCGCATAAGCACCGCACTATCTTCTTGTCGACGGCGAGAGGGGTGTGTTCTGTAGGAACCTACGTATCGGCCCCTTTCTCGCGCGCACGGGAAGCGTCGAGCTGGTGTGTGGCGTCTGGCGTGGTGGTGCCGACTAACGGCGACTACGCGGCGGCCGTGCATCGTCCGACGGCTCTCGCGTCTCGCCGTCCGCGCGTTCGCGAGATACGGTCGGCGGACGCGCGGGCGTCTGAGATCTGTCCGGTGCGGCGAGCGGTGTGTTACGACTACACAGCAACACTATTGAGGGAGTAATTGGGTCAATAATTGATGATCCGCTCAATAGTTGGTTTTGGGGCCCCAATAATTGAGTCGGACCCAATAATTGGCTCAATAGTAGTGAGCCCAATTATTGAGCTAATAGTGCTGTCTGTGTGTATTCACACGCATCATTCACAGTACATGAGAGATCACGAGATTGGATACGAGATCTAATCGAGATAACACACGCGCCGCACTACGAGATCGAAACACAGACTCAGACCAAATGAAAGCGCGCGCATCATAACTCACGTTAGAGCTGCAGCGCTCACAGAAGCGCATGAAAGCGCCTCCCTGCATGAACACACACACATCACTGGTCACTCGGAATCCTCCTCATCGCCATCGTCGTCCTCCTTGTCCTCCTCATCGTCGTCGTCACTCGAATCATCAGAAAGAGCAAAGACCTCAAGGCCGTTTGCTGTGCAGTAGTCACGGTACTCTCGAAGGTGCTTGATGTTCTCCGGGGGCTCCCATGTAGTATCCTTGAAGCCCTTCCACTTGATCTCGAACATGACCTTCTTGCGAGCCGTCCGGTGGCGCACAACCTTCTCCACCTCGTACTCAGCGTCGACCTCCTTGAAGAACACATAGATGGCCTTGACCCAGCCTCGCAGCTGCCCCTTGACAGCCTCGTAGTACTTGGTGCCGTTCTTCGAAATCTTCTCGTTCACAATGGCGACGCACTCGTCGTGGTAGATGCCGAACTGGTCGCTGTGGAACGGGGCGTCGTCATCAGCTTCTGTGCGCATCGCCAAGTCCGCTCCGTCAGGGCGGCGAACCTGCGCCCAGCGTGATGCAGGCGGGCGCGTGGAGGTACCTTGGGCCTTCCGCTGAGTCTTGGCTGGTGCCTGCTTCTTGGCTGGTGCTGCTGCTGCTGGGCGCTTTGCAGCACCTGCGGGTGGGGGTGCTCTGCGAGCTGGAGGTTCTCCTACCATGGGTGGACCAGGAGGTGCATCATGAGTGTCAGGTGCCAAGGCTGCTGCGGAGGCGTCTGCGGAGGCTCCTGACGCGTTCTCAAGAAGTTGTGCAAGCGTCTGAGCTTTCGTGGCGTAGCTTTGGGCACGAGGGTTGCTGTGTGCTCCCACCGGCTCTTGTGCTGCTGCCTCGGCGCTTGGCGCGGGCGGCGCTGCGGGCGCCGCTGTAACATCGAACGCCGCAGCCTTTGATGGGGCTTCAGTAGGTGGCGTGATCTCGCAAGCGCTTTTGAAGACGAGAAGGCGCGGGGCTGGGAGGAATTCTTCGTCGGGATCGTCGTCTGCATCGTAGTGAACTCCTCCGTCGTGATCACCGTCATGAAACTTGGGCAAGGGCAGCTTGGTGTTCAAAGCAGCCTGGCACACATTCTCCTTGGACATGCTGAACTTGCTGAGTGCCTTGCTGTAGATTCCCTGTCACTCAAGGAGGGAAACAGTTAGCAAATTGCAAGGAAAGGCAATGTTAAGCAAACGCGGGCAGCAGCAAGCGGCATCGGTGATGAAGAGGATCCTTCCACGGGTTTTTAAGCCCGTGGTTGGATAGAGGCAGCAGCTGAGCAGCAGCAGCGTCGGGGGCGGCGGTGAGGGCAGTGGCGGGCAACAATCACGCACCGTGTCGCCGTCAGACTTGGCAGCACGAAGGTTCTGGAACTTGAACCTTAATTTTTCGGCGATCGTGACCTGGTTGTTCGACAAAAAGTGGGCTTGGAGCTGCTTGGCGATGTAGTTGAAGAAGAGCTCGCAACCACCTGCCTTGCCGAACTTAGCGACGCTAAACAAGTACGTGTACGTGGTGATCTGCTTCCACTTCGCTGCGCTCAGCTTTTGCGGGTTGCCAGGTGCGCGCTCCGGTAATTCGAGAAGAGCGTAGATCTCGCTGAAGTCGAGCTTTACTTGAGTGAACTGGCCAGTTCGCGTCAGGAACATGCCCAACTTCTCATCCTCAGGGTGCCGCGGCTTGTGCTCCTGCAAGGATGTCGAACTGTGCATCGCAAGCGGTGCAGACGCTGGCACGTTAATTGGCAGGCTCCGAAAGGAACGGCCGACGTAGTACTCGATCGCGTGCAGCCAGCCTGGGCGCGGGTTCGGGTTCCGCAACAAGATCGCCTCCATGCACGTCTTCTCGAGGTCCATCATCGCGCCAACCGTCTTGATGAGGAACTCGCCGTCCAGCACGGTGAAGATGTCGCGGCACTTCTCCTGGTCCGCCTGGTTCATACTCTGGCCCATCGCGCTCCAAAATTGGCTGAGGGGGCTGGCGGGGTCGCAGCCGAATAGGTGGAGCTGCCCAGTCGTCTGCATCGGGAGCGCCGCGACGTGCGCCATTGAGGCCGCCGACCTCTTTTTTGACCGGAACGGCGTTTGAATTCCGGTGACCGGGTTCGAGCGCTTGGGTTTGAGCGCTTGGGTTCGCGTCGTTCAAATTCGAAATTCCAAAATTTCCAATTTCCCACTGCCGAAACGATGGTGGGCGGCGACGGCACCTGCGCGCCGACCGCACGGTGCAACTGCGGCAAGAGGCTCAACACGAAGCACCTGAAGAAGAGCCCTCTGTGCCGGGCGTTCTACGGAATCGGTGACGACGTTATGGCCGACGAGAGCCCGTGCGACACCGACGAGGAGGTGGATGAGACGCCCCAGGTGAGTGAGATTGTTGCCCGTGCAGCTCACGAGGAGCTACGCTGTCGCGTTGCCAGGGATCTTGCCAGCCTCCGTTTCGAACGAGGTCTCGGCGACGCCGACATCAAAGTGATCAAGGAGATGGTGCTCGACTGGGTCCAGTTGAGCGCCGAGTCGACCTCCCACCTCGTCTCGCCGTTCTTGAAGGAGGGAGCTGACGCGGACATCAAGCCGTACCTGGCGCAGAGCCCCTTCGACGGCTTGCAGACCGTGAAGCAGGAGCTCGCGTACGCCGCCAAAAACGTGCCCATCATCGAGGAGCGCGTTGTGAACATCACGAAGTCGGACACCGTGGTGACGTTCGACCTCGTGCAGCTCCTTGAGCGCCACCTGCAGCACGATGCTCGGTTCCGGCAGCAACATCTTTCGCGATCCGATGAGTACAAGACGGGCGACAAATGGAAGAAGAAGCCCGAGAAGCTCTACGACTTCACGGATGGCATTGCGGCTCGGTGGCATCCTCATCTACTTCGGCCAGCAACAGCAGAAGAAGCGGACGACGTGCGCGTACCGCTCATCGTCAACTGCGACGACATAGAGGTACGAGCCGCAACCGCGTGCACGACCCACTCCCGCCCTTCCACCCAGCTCACTGATACGGAAATGTGTTGCCCTTGGGATCGCAGCTCTGCAACGCGCTAGGTGTTGCACGCGGGAAGCACAAGCACTGCGGCATCCAGGTCGCGTCCTTGTCCCTTGATCCCGAGGAGCGCTTCAAGATGGACAACCTGCTCTTGGCCGGCCTCGCCCGATCCAGCGTGTACAAAACGCACGGCATGGCGCGCGTCTTCTGCGGCGTGGACCAGGATCGCGTCCAACATCAAGAGCCCAATCTCGCTGAGGATCTACGACGGCTTGATGCAGGTGTGTGGATCACAATCCCAGACGGGTACGGTGGAATGCGACGTGTGCGCCTCCGCGCTTGGGTGCTTCTCGTGGCCGCAGACATGCTCGCCGCAAACAGCCTACTCCCGTTCATGGAGAGCACAGGCGCGCATCTGTTTTGCCGCCAGTGCGACTGTGACTCTCGGGCAGCCTATGCGAATGCAGCTCACTCCTTTGTACGTCCGCCTGCACCAGAGCCCGGTGCCGCGAAGAGTGCACGCCCATCGGGGCCATCGCTGCGCTCGTGGCCGATGCTCAAGGCCCTGCTCGAGCGCTGCCGCGGCCTCTCAGGAAAACACCTGAAGAAAGAGTTCACCGAGAACGGCATCAACAAGCGTGTGTTCGCCTTTGACCCAACTTACGTACCGCACGTGACCCCAACCGACATAGCCCCGCAGGACATCCTGCACCTCTTCCCGGACGGAATCTTGCGCTCAGAGTGCGCCTGGCTGTTCTACATTCTCATCAAGCTTGGACTCGATCTGCGTGCTGTGCGACATGCCGTGCGCGCATGCACGTCGTTGCCCGCAGACGTGCGTGTCCCTGACCTTCACGACGATCTCAAGAAGGGTGTGAAGGGTGGCAAGCCTTCAGCGAAGGCTGTGATGCGCATGACTGGCTCACAGATGATGCACTTCGCGCTGCACTCCCATCAGATTCTTGATCCTCTGCTTACGCCACAGATGAAGGCGCACCCTGCATGGATCTGCTGGCTCAAACTCGTCGAGCTGTTTGCGCTTGTCATCCAAGTGCGCTTGGAGGTGTCAGATGTGGAGCGCATCGACAACCTCGTGCACGAGCACTCGCAGCTGTTCGACAACGTGGCCGAGTACGAGGGGCTCAAGCGGCCCAAGCATCACTTTGCACAGCATGTTGCGATGGATGCGTGGAGGTATGGGCCTCCGCGCGGCTACTGGTGCTTTGGCTTCGAGGGCTTCAATAAAGTGATCAAGAAGGGTGCATCATTAAGCAATTGGAAGAGTGAAACTGTGTCAATCATGAAGTATTGGTCACTGCGTAGTGGGCATGCTCTAAAGGCTCGGCTGTAGGTATAGCAGTCGGTGTTATCTCGATTAGATCTCATATATATCCAATATCTCATGTACTGTGAATGATGGGTGTGAATACGCAGACAGCACTATTAGCTCAATAATTGGCTCAACTATTGAGCCAATTATTGGGTCCGACTCAATTATTGGGGCCCCAAAACCAACTATTGAGCGGATCATCAATTATTGACCCAATTACTCCCTCAATAGTGTTGCTGTGTAGTCGTACGTAAGTCGTGTATCGGCTATCGCAATCTTTATCTTCGCTTACCCCGAGCCGCGAGCGTCGAGCTCTCCGCACTCAGCATGGCACTCAGGCGCGACCGCGATCCGCGCGTGCGGCGTGGCGCGGGCGGCGGCGCCGTTTTCGGGCACGTTATACCGAGAACGCTCGTGTTGTGCAGTAAGACTTGCAAGCCGCCTGAGGTCACTCACACTACCCACCCTCATGGGCGGGCTCAGTGATAACAGTGATCAATGATCAGTTTCTGGGGACTGGGCTATGTCCTGGCGCGGGGTCCCTCGGGTCGCAACGACGATAAGCGGCGCGCAGCAAACCGGTGGAATCCAGCCCTGAATGATGGAAGATTCGCGGAGTCCCGGAGCACAGATCCGTGCAGCATGCGATGCCACGTGCAGCACGCGCTGTATCCTGTGATGGCTAGATGGCAACGCGATAAAGAACCCGGCTTATTCGCGCCTGCTTTCTGCGCGTTTGCCTCCAAGTGCCTGGTTTTCACACGACATGGTTTTCACACGCCCAGGTCGGCGTAGCTCACGACGCGCAGCCCGCCTGTCCTGAGAGGCTCGCGCTCCGGATCGCGCAGGAGAGCGAGGTTGCTGCGCCGGCCGAGTAGCGGCGAGCTCACGGGGCTCGTACTATGGCCAACGGGCGGCACGTCCACTAGTGATGGCATGGGCGGTGGCACGAGGCCGGCGGTACCGGTCACCGCCGCCGCCGCCGCGCCGCCAGTCCCCTTCCCGCCAGTAGCTGGCGTCAGTGGGCTCGCGGGCAGCGCATCGAGACTCAGCCAGCGGCGCGGGCGCATCCATACGCAGAGCGCCACGAGCGCCGCGAAGAGCAGCAACGCCCCCATAAGCGCAATCGCAGCCGCTGACGAGGCGGCAACAGCATGCACATGTGCCGCGTCGTAGGCCGACAGGCCGAGCGCGGCGGCAGCGCGCGTGACGGCCGGCGTCCGTGCAGCACATGACGACGGGACGCACGCGGAGCTCGGCACGGCGCTCAGGGGCGGCGGCTGCATGCTGATACGCGAGGGCGAGGGCGCGACAGCCTCGATAGCTGACGCTGCGCTCAGAGGCGAGTGCGCGCGGAGGTAGTCTGCCAGGGCGTGCTGCGCAGAGACGGCAAAATGGTGCGCCTCGGCGACTCTGTCACTGCCCGTCTCCTCGAGCAACAGCAGCGGCAGCGCCGGAGCAAGCGTCAGCACATGGATGGGCACGGCGTCGTCCAGCGGCTCAAACGAGGAGCGATTGGTGGCGGAGCGCCACCGTAGCTCGGCAGCGTCGCTGCCCGTGCATGACCAAGCGAGACGCACATTTGAGGAGACCTGCCATGAATGGGCCGCGTACGGAGCGGCGCACGATTGCATCGCGACCCCTTGGGCATCGGAAAGAACCCTTCTGAGCAGTCCAGCTGGCAGCGTGAGCGACACCAACGGGTGCGGCGGCAACACTTCAGCGAGATCCTCAAAGTCGAGTAGACCTTCGTGAAGGCCTCCTCCGAGGAAGCGCGAAGGAACGAGGCAGACCGAGTGCTTAGGCGGCAGCATGTCTGCCCATTCGCAGAGGGCGTCTGCCGCCAACGATCCGAGGAGGCACTGGCTCGTCAGGCACTGGTTCGTCCATGGGATCCTGGCGGCGATGCGGGCAAACCCTGAAGTGGATTTTGGCTCCATTAGAGGCGTTTGTTGTGACACAGGAGGAAAGGCTCAGGAGGAAGACCCAATCCTCGGCGGCCATCATGCGAAGGCGTCGTCACGGGCGTTTCCTTCGCAGAAAGTTCGCATGTGAACGAGACGAACCCTATTGGAGCTAACATGAGCTAACGCTAAGACCAACGCGCCACAGCCGCCTCAAACAGCGCAAACGCTGGCGAGTCCTCGCCCGCCATTTGCCGAGCAAGCTCTCTGGCTCGAACGGCCCACGTGCGGGCTGCGGCTCCGTACTCGCGTGCACGGGAGCGCAGCGCTGAAGGCCCCCTTCCTCCCTTGCTTCCTCCGTCTTCGTCGTCTCGGCTCACCGGCCGCGCGGCCGTGGCGGCCGCGGCCGCGTGCAGCCGGGAGGCTGCCGCCGCGCAGAATTCGAAAAAGAGACGCGCCAAAACATTGGCGGTGCCTGCGAGGAGGCCGTCTGCGCACTCGGCCTCGACCAGTGCGTATCGCGCGTCCAGCCTGCCCAACACGGCGCTGGGCTCGTCGACGACGAGCGCATTCAGCGCCCCCCACGCCTGCAGCGAGGCGCGCAGGCTCGCCGTGCCGCCCAGTGCCGCGATGCGCGCTTCGCTCTCCGCAACGGCTGACCTGCTCCATGGTCCGCTCATGGCGCACTTGGCACACGTGCACTCGAATCCAAAGCTCTCAAGCAGATAGCGCCGGCGCGCCTCGCGCGGGGCGAGGAAGCCGGCGTAGTTGAATGTGATTTCTGTCCCAGCGGGGATGCGCTTGATGGCGTGCACGGTCAGCTGGCCACCGGACCCAGCGCCGTCGGCCCACCGGGGCACAGCACCACCGACAGCACCGCCGAGAGATCCGTTCCACCGAAAGCACGCGTTGGCGTCGCAGCTATGATTGAAGCGACTCGCCGTGTAATAAATCGCGCCGTACGTTTTCGAGCCATGCGTATGCGGTATGCCATTGGTCTGCGCGATGCCTGCTGGCGACCTCGTCACCCCGTAGGCAGAGTTCTGCGAGAGCTCGAAGAACTTGCACCGGCGATCGGCTGGCAGCGCATCGACGGCAGCCTCCAGCAACGCCGAAGGGATGCCCTCGTACTCGCCATGGCGCTGGCCATCGTAGCCAGACACGTCCATGGGCACCACCAGCAGCGGCGTCTCCGCCAGCAGCCGCTCACCAATGAAAAGGTCGCGCGTCGCGACGACGCCGAATCCCTTGCCATCGATTGGCATCACCGCAAATGGTGCGCCACCAAATGCCATGGCCACACGCTCGGTGAGCGCATCAACGTCGCGTGCGAGTGCGACTTCACGGGCTCGCAGCTCCTCCATGTGCGCTACTAGTGTGCGCTGCTATTGATCCCGTCAGTTTTCTCGACGCACGTGAAAGACTCGTCTTTCGAAGGGATGTACGCGAGCGCTTTCAATTCGCCGGAGTTCACAGCCTGTTCACACTCTTACCTGCTGTGGATTAACGACCCGTAGCTCCGTGCGCGCAGCGCACGCTGCAGCATTTCCTTGTGGTGTTCGTCGTCTTGTTCAAGCCGAGTCTCCATGTCCCAGCCTGCGGCCACAGGCACTTACAGCTACCTGCAATACCCGACCGCCTCCGACGCTCGCACCGCGCGGGCGCGCGAGGACGCCGATGCCGCGCGTGCGCAGCGAAATGTTGCGGAAGCTTTCATGCAGGCCGACAACCCAGTTGGCAGCAGCGGACGGCGGCCGATCGCACCTGTCGGCCCGCCCTCTGGCGCCACACGAGGCATGCGCCCGGCAAGCGCGGCGACTGCTTCGCCCGGCCGCGAGCGGCTGCGGACTGTCGAGCTGATGTACGAGGAGCTGAAAAAACGGATGCACGAGCAGATGAAGCAGCTCGTCGACGAGCAGCGCAAAGTGACCAAGCTGCGCACAGAGAAGCTCAAGCTGCGCGCCGAGAACAACTACCTGCGGCTCCAGCTCAACGACTCGGCGCGCGCGGCCCAGGGCGACGATCCGGCGCTCGCCAGCTCGCTGCCACTCACCCGTGCGGAGACCGCGCGCGCCGCGATCAGCGCCGCGGCCAACGAGCCGCTGCTCACCGACGACGGCGCGGCGGAGGAGTTGGGGCCTCATGGGCCTCACCAACGCTCGCACCGCCCGCCGCCCTCCGCTCCGCTGCGGCGCGCGGAGGCGTGCTCCAGCGCCGCGGCCGATGCCGCTACGTTTCACGCTAAGGCAGCCGAGGAGCGTGCCGGACGCGAGGAGGCGAAGGCGCAGCTGCATGCGGCGAAAGAGGAGATCCGCACTTTGGAGGAGGCGCTCGCGACAGCTCGAGATCAGATCACCAAGCTCCAGCGCCAAGTGGCGGGGCAGATCCCCCGCGCGATGCCCACTGCCGGTGGCGCCAACACTGCCGGCGGCGCCGTCGGCGGTGACGCCGTCGGCGGAGGCGCCGTCGGCGTGGGCGCCGTTGGCGTGGGCGCCGTCGGCGTCGACAGACTGGCGTGCACACTGTCAGCGCCGGAGCTGATGGATGCGCTTGTGTCGGGCCAGGTGGCGGATCTGGAGCCGGAAAAGGTGGATGCGCTGCTGAAGGAGGCAGTGGAGGCGGGTATGGAGGCGGCGAAGGAGGCCGCAGCCGCGGCCGCGGCCGCGAAGGCGGCGGAGGCGGCGGAGGAGGCTGCAGCCGCGGCCGCCAAGGTGCAGGGCGCCGAGGGGGGTAGTAAAGCAGGCGCACCGAGCGCCGCACCGAGCGCCGGCGGAGGCGGGCGGCGGCCATCAACGGATTCAAATTGGGAGGCGGGAAGCGGAGGAGGCGGCCCGCCGAAGCCACCCGGGAAGATGCCGGAGACGTGGCGAGCGAACACGTGGTGCACGACACAGGAGGTGCACAGCATGATCGCCGAGCTGCTCACCGCGCCCCTCGTTAAGAAACTCAGTGCGAATGAGGAACTCAGGGCGAAGCCCGCTGGCGGAGCTGACGAAGCGTCGACCGAGGGGGACAAGAAGCGTACGCTCGCGGCGGCCGAGCTAGCTTTCTTGCGCCACCTGGGGAAGATGGACGAGCCGCAACGGCTTGCTATACTCGGCAAGCTGCTCGAAAAGACGCCGGTGTCGCTGGCCGAGACGCTCGCCAACGGCTTGTCTAAGCTGCAAGAGGGGTACACGTCCAGCGAGCTCTCGGAGAAGTTCACGGAGAAGTTCATGATGGGCAAGATGTCCGAATTCCACCTGTGCGACATCAAGGCCTTCTACGACGGGCTCGAGGTGGCGGTGGGGATGCCCAATCCCGATTTGTTTGAATCGATGCGCCGCGAGCACACGAAGAGGAGCGATTCAGACATTTGGTTCACCACGTCGAATTACCTTTGCCACACAAGTTCCTGCATCGAGTGGTACTTTGTCGTCGACCCGGCGCGTGGCAAGGAGGTGCTGAAGAGGAAGTCATACCCCTCGGAGCAGGCGGAGGGTCTTGAACGGCGCAAGCTGCGCAACGAGCGGGAACTCGACACCTTCGACGTCGCCATCAGTGATGTCAACAATCGTCTGCGCCTGCATGCGCAACGCCCGCTGCGCAAGGAGGAGTTCATCGCGTCGCGCCTGTATACGGGGCCGATGTTCCAAAAATACAATGCGGTGCTGCGCGCGAATGCGGGCGCTGCGCCGAAGTGGATGAAAGACTATTTCCAGCAGCTGTGCAAGGGCAATAGGTACACGACGACAATCTGGGTGCTCAACTCGGCCATCGTCAAGCTCAAGGTACTCACGCCCGCCGCATGCGTCTACCGCGGGCTCAAGGGCCTCGCCCTCCCGTATGCCTTCCGCACGAAGAACGAGCACGGTATCAAGGGGGGCGTCGAGCCGGGCTTTATGAGCACAACGCTCGACTACAAGGTGGCGATGACGTACGCTGGTGCGTATGAAAAGACAAAGGATAAGGATGCGTCGGGCATCGTCTTCGAGATCCACCAGGGCCTCGTCGACCGCGGCTGCGATCTCTCGTGGCTCTCGCAGTACCCGTTCGAGCGCGAGATTCTCTTCGCGCCGCTCACGGGCGTCGAAGTGCTCGACACGCGCGTCGATGGCTCGGTGCTGGTGGTCGTGCTGCGGCCGACGACCAATCAGAAGGCTGCCACCATCGATCAGGTCGTCTCGCGCCTGCAGAACTCGCACGTTCAGTTCGTCGATTTGCTCATGGAGCAATTCACGCGCGCCGACGCGCCGAGCAAGGCGCTCGTGCCTCTTGAGGACCTCAAGAGCTCTGCACTCAAGCGAGAGCCCAAGTGGTTCAACGAGGCCGAGAACTACCGAGAGGCTACCGACAAGGCGCTCTCGGCCAAGGAAGAGGTGTTCACCCTGCTCAGCAAATTGGCCAAGAAAGAGAACTCCCGACTATCGGAATTGGCCAAGAAAGAGAACTCCCGACTCTCGCTGATCGTGAGTCCAACGGCTGTCGAGCCTAGGGCCGTCGCTGACGCTGACTCCACAGCGTCCCCCTCGTTCGGTGGCATGGAGGATTGGCGGGACGAGGCTTTGAAGTCCTTCAACGCCGCGAAGCTGTGCGCAGTGAGCAAGAAGATCGATCTGGCCATCGTGCTGTTGCACCTGTCCCTCCGATTGTGTAACGAAAAGAAGGGGCCGAGGCTGCACTCAATGCTCACAACTGACGACTATGAGGCCATCGATTGCATCTATGACGCCGAAGACCCGAGCATCTATGAAGCCGAAGACGAGAGCCTCTACAAGAAATCGCCCCCCTTCAAGAAATCGACATCCCAGTTGCGGCCGCCCTTGGCGCGGTCGCAACCGCCGAGAGCGTCCAAAACGGTCTCGGCGACCGACCTTCGCGGTGGTGACGTAAAACCACAGTCCAACGAGGATGTGGTCAAGGTGGGCAAGTCCAGCGATAACGTGGGTCCGCGCGACCGGCTGATCCTTCTCAAGATGCTCCTCAAGGACCCCAATGAGATCAGCGCGTGGGCATCTACGATCGTCGGTCTGCTCACGCCCAAGGCGGAGCAAGCGGAGCGCGTTCTCCGCTGCTTCGTACAGTTCCTCGAGAGCCATAAGCTCATCGAGGACAAGCCGATCAAGATTGGCAGCACGCTGCTGGCCTTGGCAGACGGCGAGCACAAGGACGACATCGACTATCAGCGCGGCGTGCTGCTCGCGAACATCCAGCTGCCCGACAAGGATCCCAAAAAGGATTCCCAAAGCGGCGCTCGGCACGATGTACGACATGGGGACGCTAAGGTGGTGCACCTTGTGAAGCTCCCGAACGGCACCACGATCAAGACGACGCTCGTGTTGCCCTTTGGTAACAACGACGCAGGCGCTGTGCTACGCGCGGCAGCCGCGCAAGACAATGTTGCGGTGCTCACTGCGCTTCTCGATAAGGGGTTGAGCCCGCTGCACGCGGACGAGCACGCCAACACGGCCCTGCACGAGGCGGCGGAGAATGGGTGCGAGAAGGCGTGCACGGCCCTCCTCACGCACCCCGCGATGCAGCCGCTCGCGCACCTTCAGCCAGCCTTCATATCGAACATCCATGGCGTGCGTCCGTACGATTGGTCGCTTATGGGCAAGCGCGCGAGCCCACGGCTGCGCACGGCGATCAAGAAATCTGAGGCGGATAAGCTTATTAATCAGTTATGCGCGGATAGCACGCCGAAGCCAAAGCTGCTCCAATTGATTCTTGACCCTTCAAACGGGGACGCCAAATTATCGGGCTTGCTTCTCGGTGCAGTAGACACGACGAAGGATGGCAAGGTGGACATGCTGGTCCCGCTCAAAAGGACGTCTAGTGTCGGTGCTGACATGGGCGGCGAGGAAGAGGTCTTCGGCTCTTTTAAGGACTACTGTGATCACGAGCGGAATACCAAGCCTGGTGCCGAGCGGCTGACTGACGAAGTGCTGCAAGTGCGCTTCAGCACGATCGATGTCGACCGCTCGGGAACCCTAAGCAAGCGAGAGCTCGAGCAGGTGGTGACGGATGTTGACGTGAACGCGCCGGGCAAGTTCGGCATCACTCCGCTGATGCTCGCCGCCTTCCGTGGCTTCTCAAAAACGGTGCATTGTCTGCTAGAGAAGCATGCCGACCCGTTGCTGAAGACCGAAGAGGGGGGCTGCACGGCGCTCACGATAGCAGTGCTCGAAGGCCACATAGACGTCGTTGAGATCTTGCTCGATGACAAGAACCATTTCGCAGCTGCCGAGAAACATGGTGAAACAAATGAAAAACAGGTCGAAAAACATGCTCTCGACATTGTGACAAAAATGGTGGAGCATACTGAGGAGAACGGCACGTCGGCGCTTCTGCGCGCGTGCCAAAACGGTTTCGTCGATGCTGCTCAGCTGCTGATCCAAAAAAAGTCAGACGTCAACATCCAACGCACCGACGAACTCCAACGCACGCCACTCATTATGGCTGCACGCGCTGGCTCAAAGCAGTGCATCCAGACGCTGCTCGAGAACAAGGCGGATCCGTTCATGCCCGATGCCGAGGGGAGCACCGCGCTCACGCAGGCCGCCTACTTTGGCCACTCAGAGGTGGTCGAGGTGCTCGCCAAGTTGAAGACCGATGGCGGAAACTGGGGGATCATCCAGACAGGTGTTCAACTTGGCGAGGTCTCGCCGACCTCGCCTGACGACAAGCGCAAGGAGAAGCGTTGCATGGACCGCAAGGAGAAGGATTATTACATTAACCGCAAGGAGGGCCTGGCGCAGCAGACGGCTCTCATCCTGGCAGCGCGTCGCGGCCACCTGCAGACAGTGCAAGCACTGCTGCGCCGGGAAGCAGACGTGCACCTAAAGGATAAGAATGGGCTCACTGCGCTCATGTGGGCCTGCAAGCGCGGCCACGACGCTATCATTCCGCTGCTGATCGCCAGTGGTAAGCGCAATGAGCGAGATGGGATGCCGCAGATGGAGGAGACGGACGGCGAGGGCATGACAGCGCTGATGCACGCGGCGCACAACGGGCATGTGCAAGCTGCGGAAATCCTGGTGGTCGAGGGATGGGACCTCCTCGACCGGAATAAGGACGGCATGACCGCCCTCATGCTCGCAGCACGGTCGGGGATTAAGGAGATGGTGCATCTGCTCTCGACTTGCGAGACCTTCGGGAGCCATCAGAATCAGACTCGCCATCCTAAGCAGAACATGGCTTCGAATGCGGTCACGCCCAGCACGCAAGTGTGCGGGAAGGCCGTGACCGCCGGGACCCAGATCGCGCCGCCTCAGAAGCGGCTGATCGTCAAGAAAGAGGTACTCAACGCGATTGACAGCACTGGCAAGACAGCACTCATGTATGCGGCGGAGTGCCTCCACGCCCCGACCATCCGTGAGCTGTTGCATGCGGGGTGCGACCGCACAAAAACCGACCGGAACGGCCTAACCGCGCACATGATGGCACGCAGCGCGAAATCGATGAGTCGCGAGGTCAAAGTTGGCGCCTTGCGCGAGTTCCACGGCCAGTTCGGCGACAGTAAGGAGGGCAACCCGCCGCTGTGCGCATTGCGCGGCAAGGACGAGTCCAAGCTGGACGTGGGTGATTTCGTCGGCGTGGGCGCCTTCGTGCTCGACGTGGGCACGGGCGCGTGTAAAATCATGATCTGGGTGCGCTTCCGGACGGTCAGCTTGATAGAGGCTAAAGACGCCGAGATCAAAGAGCTCCCCAACAGTGGGAAGCTCGACTTTGAAAAGATCTTCAAGGGTGGGCTGGGGGAAAAGGATCCCATGTTCGAGGAGCTCGTGGCCACGCTTCACAAAGCCATGGAGACCGCATTCGAGAAGCACAAGGAGCTGCAGCATTGCTTGTTCACCAGCGTGTGCATCGGGCTGACAGCGTGGTACCGACAGCTCAGCAACGAGTTGCGAGAAAAGGGACGGCCCGTGATGGACGCACTACGCGACACGCTCCGGGCAAAGGCGGAGAAGCTCTCGCACTCGCGCTCGATCGACTCAAAGTGGTTTGCGGTGTCGCAGAAAGAGGAGGCCATGTGGGAGCATAAGTCGGTAGAGTACGCACTACAGGCTGCCGGGCTCGAGCCGCCCCTCGCGCTCATCTCGGGCGGTCAAGGCTCCGTGCAGCTGTCGGGCCTAGACGGCTTCACGAGCTACGATCTGCAGCTCAAGGTAAAGGTCGAACGCATCAAAAAGGACGTCGAGAATGACCCGGAGAAGGACCCGGGAAAGCGTAAAGCTGGGCTCGACGAATGGCGCGAGGAGATTAAGCGCGTGGTGAGCAACCAGGACGACAAGCTCGCCTCGCAGCTCAAAGAATTCGCGCTCGAATCCCAGGGGGAGAGCAGCGAGCCGGTGCGGATTGTGCTCATCTCGGGCCTTCACTATGTGGCCGTCGCCGCTAAGATCGTTCAGAAGAAGACGGACCATTACGCGTACCAGCCGGCCTCTGTGGTGCTCGAGATGTTCGACCAGTTGCTCAAGAAGGTGAATGATGCCAAGACCGAAACACAGGACCTCGTCGGCGCCGTGCGCGTGAGCGAGCTCCTCCGTAGCATCATCGGCGGGGCATACATGCAGCGCGTCGAGCTCCTCTTTGCGCGCGACTGGGTGCTTCACGGGGTGGGCAAGCTGCCCGATGGAAAGTTGACGTTCCCCCAGGGGCAGGACTTCAACTTCCGCACCACATGGACCGCCGGATGGTGGCTCGACCAGCTCGCGGAGCTCTACCGCAAGGATACGGAGCTGAACTTTCATGAGGCCGGAATCGAATGACGGCGTACAGTACAGCTGTCCTGTATGGACTGAATTTGACACAAGAGTGACGAGAGCATGCAAGAGAGACGTTATCGTATGTGGGCATGTATAATCTTGCGGTGTGCATTTGTGCTGAGCGTGAACACGCGATGATGCTGTGGATGAAAGTCGGTAGCTCTCTGCTGAGCTTGTATGATCGGATGATTGTGACTAAACCAAGCATGCACACAGGAGCGCACACCGGGCTCCGCCGGGGCGCGGGGGGCGGGTCGGATAGTTACGACAGTAAGGCGCTCGTAACGCTAAACGGTACCGCGCTGCGCGCTGCCGCTAGGCGCTAGCTCAACGCATATCTTCCTACACTACGCAATGCCCGTCTGAAGCGGTCACGGATGCCGCCGCGGCGGCGGCCCTCGTCACGCCCGTCTCGACTGCGAGCGCCGCATCCGAATGCAGCAGACGCGTCGCCAGCCGCGACGCTTCCACCTTGACTGCCGCCCTGACGGCTGCAGCGCGCTCGTACTGCTCGATCGCGTCGACGATCGGCTGCCGCGAGCGCCGGCGCCGTCGAGGCGCGCCCTCCTCCTCGACGGTGGCCGACGGCTCGAGGGACGCCGCCGCGGCGTCGCCCAACTCCGAGTCGTAGAGCGCCCGTGCAAGGGCGAGGGCGTCGACGAGGGCTTGGTTCGCGCCTTGCCCTTTAAAGGGTGCCATCGGATGCGCCGCGTCGCCGAGAAGGGTGATCCTGCCACCCGTTCCGAAGCGGCTGCCTACAGGCCGGTCGTAGATGGGGTAGCCGGTCACATCGTCGGCACGCGTCGCACCGAGCAGTTCGGGCACCGGAGTGGCCCAGTTTGCGCAACGCTCCCGTGCGTGCGCGAGTAGGGCCTCACCGCCGCCTTGCGCAAGCGCGGCCGCGGCCTCCGGCTCCATAGGAAAGGACACTTGCCACATGGTAGTTCCCTCGGGCGGCGGCGAGAAGGGCATCGCATACAGACGCGTCTCGCCATCGAGCTGCTCGAAGACAGTGTCGAACCCCGCGCAGAGCTCATGGGCACATTTCGCATATCCGAGCACGACTGCCACACCCAGCGCGCGCAGCCCGACGCCCCTTGGCTCGGCGGCGGTTGGCATCTGCGTCGGCGCCGCGAACTGACGCACTACGGAGTGGATCCCATCCGCACCAACCACCACGTCTGCGCTCACCTGGCGCTCGCCGCCGTTGAAGCTGAGCGTAGGGCGGTCATGCTGCCCCTTGTGCTGCCCTGTATTCTGCTGTGTGATGGTGTCGAGCCGGCAGCCCCACCGGATGGTTCCGGGCTTGAGCCGCGCACAGAGCAGCGCGCGCAGCGACTGGCGCGGCAAGTGCAAGTTACGTCGACCTGAGGGGCTGCCATTCTCTTCACGCGTCGCCGAGCCGTGGCGCCCCAACTCCCGACCACTCGCATCCCTCGAGATGTGCAGCGACGACGAGACTCCGGCCGCCGCGGCCGCCGACTCCAGTCCGAGATCACGGACAGCCTTCGAGCCTTGCTGCAGTGTGAGGCCGTACCCTTGCGAACGCTCGAAGAAGTCGCCATCCCGCTCGAAGACGCCAACGACGACGCCACGTTGTTGGAGCGCGAGGGCGAGGGCAAGGCCACCGATCCCCCCGCCGACAACCGCCACCGCCAGCGCCTCGTGAGCGCCATCGTGAGCACCACCGGTACTGCGGCCGACCACGGCGCCTTCGCTGCTCTCAGCCTCATCTCCACCGGTGCCGATCTCGGTGCTGATCTCGCGCTCCAGTTCGGTGGCGACCTGAGCCACCGTTACCACCGGCACGAGCCCCATGCCGTCGCATCGATCGCACCGCACCTGCGGCGGGACCGCGCTCGCTCGCCGCTTGCGCAGCATTCGGGACCCATGGCCGTGGCACGCAAGGCAGACGCGGTGCTCGTCGACAGGTGAGTGCAGCAACCGTTCAGTTTGGCGACGGATGGCAGCGCCGTCCCCACCCGTACCGCCTGGCGCCCCACCCGACGACGATGCCGATGCCCCGTCCGGCGAGTCGCCGGCTGCCCCGGCGCTGCCATCAACACGCGGCTTTGAGAGGCGTGCTGACGTGGCGAGCTGGCCGCACGCCGACGCTTGATCGCCCCCCCGCGCCGCACGCACCGACGCCCAAACTCCTAGCGCGCGCAGACGGTCCTGAAAGGCATCGACGGCTTCAAACGAGGGCCGCTCGAAGGTCGAAAAGTGCGGGAGGGAGCCCGCGGCTCGGCCTCCTGTCTGAGCTGGCTCGCGGATCGGCTCGCTGATCGGTAAGTTGTCCAAGCTCGGCTGGTCGTCCAATGTCGGAATCGGTAAGTTGTCCAAGTTGTTGTCCAAGCTCGGCTGGTCGTCCGATTTCGGAGCCGGCAGTCCGGGGTTGTAGGGAATCAGGTTGACGAGCACGCCAGTGCGACCCGAGCGGCGAGCGAGGTCGTGGCATGCGCGATGGAGCGGTTCGAGGAAGGCGGCGAGACTCTCCGCGTCGGCGATGCGATCGTTCACGCCGGCGATCAGCACGTACTCGATGAGCACGCGCCGCCGCCGGGGAGGCCGCGAGAGGAGCGAGGCGCACAGTCCATCGCGCAGCACCGTGGGCGGATACCGCGCAGTCGGCACGAGTTTCTTACGCAGCTGCTCGTCCGCGGAGTGCAGTGACCATGCGAGCATGGGGCCACGGTCCTCCTGCGCCTCCTCCGTGTCGTCCTTGTCGTCGCTATGCATCCTTCCCAGGATGGAGTCAAAGGCCGTCGGCGTCGGCATGACGGAGGAGACGACGACGCTTTGCCGTCCGAAGCCAAAGCGTTGCGGGTCCAGGAGCGCGCGATACGCGAAACGTACGTGGTCCGCATTGTCGGCCGGCTCGCCCAGCCCCATGAAGACGATATTGCTCAAGGACGGCATGCCACTCGCCGCGGCCACTCGCTCGGCGTGATACGCTTGCGCAAGGATCTCGTCGGCAGTGAGGTTGCGGAGCAGTCCCATGCGGCCGGTGGCGCAGAAGACGCAGCCCTGGCGGCAGCCTACTTGCGAAGAGATGCACAGCGTCGTGCGCGCGCGTGCATTGGACGCCACCCGTCGCTCCGACGGCAGCGGCGGGATGAGCACGGTCTCCACCTCCAAGCCATCCGCAAGCTTGAGAAGCAGCTTCTTGGTGCCGTCAGCGGCGCAGGTCTCGAGCGACACGGTTGCGACATCATCGAGCGGGCGATGCTGCAGCGCGAGCGACAGCCGCTCCGATAGGCCGATGCCATGCCCGCTCGCTGCGGCGACGGCCCGCTCGTCCACCTGCCACAGCTTCGTCGGGTCTCTGCCTCGGCGAAGCGTTGACCAGAGATGCTTGGCAGCCTGTGGGCCACCGGCAAGCGCGGCGAGCTCTCCGAGCGGCCGTGACAGCAGTGACGGGACCGCCGCCGTCGTTCGCGAGAGCATGCACAGCAAGGATAGCAAGACCCCGTTTCGCATAAAATTCCGTTAAGTTTCAATTTCACACCATTTCACACCACCGGTCGACTTCCGTGTGAATCAGTGTCTCCATCATATTTGTCTTACCTTGCGGTTTTTCCCGGACGTGTTTTTGCCGTCTCTCCCAGTGTCAATGTTTCTACTGTACCTGTATCATAATAGCATCCTTTACTATTGTCCTAAGTGAAGTTGGTACTGGATGCGGGCGGGGCGCGAGTGGCAATGCCGAGTGCCGAAGGGGGCGGACTCAGTGTTGAAGCCTCGTGCGGGACCTCGAAACCACCGGAATCTTCCGTGCCTTTTCGCAATGCGACTCGTCGGCGGCGTGCCGACCTTCCGCTCGACCATCGCCTGGGAGACTCGGAAATGGCTGCACTGGGAAACGTTTCTATACACCGCCATGCAGAAGCCTGCCTTGGGTGTGATGCTTTTGGCCGTCTTGCTGCCCGTGAGCATCATCATCCTGCCGCTCATGCCTCTCATCACGCTGCTGACGCTCCGCCCACCGCCAGAGCCAAGTGGAGCGCATGCGGTCGGCGTCAGTGACTGCTGCCTGCCGCTGCCTGAACGCGACACCTCTCTGCGGCTCAGAATCTTTTACCCTTCAGCACCGCATATCACGGCACGTGGACGGTCATCGTGGCTCCCGCCTGGACGCATTGCTGGTAGGTATGCCACGGGACACGGAGAGGGGCTGCCATTTCCAGAGCGCGTGCGCAGCTTGCTGGGGCCCTACATGACGTGGGCGCTGCGTTTCGCTCGGCTGCCGCGGCAGGTCGTGCGCGACGCGCCGCCCGCGACGGCTATGGTCAATGGTGGCTGGCCGCTCGTGGTCTTCTCCCACGGGCTCTATGGCTGTGCGGCTAGCTACAGCGGGCTGTGCGCGGAAATGGCCTCGCACGGCTCGGTGGTGATTGCGCTCGAGCACAAGGATGGTTCTGCAGTGTACACCGAGACGGACGATGGCCATTCGCTTGGGTACACGGCGCCTGAGAAAGAGGACGGAAGGGAAGTGCAACAAGACCAGAGAGTGGAGGAAGTGTGCAGCGTGCTCGAGAGCATCGACGAGCTCGCCGCCAAGGTCGTCGCCGGCAGCGGCGGGAATGGCCACGCCACGCTGCAGATTGATCGCCTAGGCGTGGCGCTCGTAGGCCATTCGTTTGGATCGTCCACTGCGTTCCGAGTGGCGGCGGCTCTGGAGGAGAAGAGAGGTACCGGTATGGCCCAGGCGCGTCGCATGGTCGAGGCTGGTGGTGTGAGCAAGCTAGCAGAGCCGCCGCGTGTGCACGCGGTGATCGCACTCGATCCGTGGATCAGCGGCTATGATTGCGCGACACATGGGGCCGCTTCGGTGCCTACGCTTGCAGTGATGACGCAATCAATGATGTGGCCGCCCAATGAGATCGCCATCGGTCGCGTGATGAGCCACGTCGTCACTGCTGGCCATGGTGGTGGAGGAGGAGGAGCATGCACTTTGGCGCTGATGGTGGAGGCTCAAGGGGTACGGCATCAGGATGTCAGTGACTTCCCCTCCCTCCAATATCGTCCGATGCAATTCTTCTGCATGACCGGCAGTCGGCCACCACCAGTGACCCATCGCCAGCAGACGTCTCTCGCCGTGGGCTTCCTCGCGCTGGTCGGCATGCTTCGTGCGCCATCGGGTACCGCTCTCGCGACCTCCCGTGACCTGACGCGCTCCATGCTCTTGACAGGCGGAGAGGGCGTCTGCTCAGAGCTCGAGCCTCGCGCCACTGTCAAGAGCTGGACGGACGACTATTTGGTGCATGGCGCGGCTGCTCCTTCTGAGTACATCAAGGACAATGCGATGCGCAGCGAGCGCGAGCAGCCGTCCCAGCAGACTGCCGCTCCAGAGACGTACCGGTACCTTCGGACATCCTCGGTGCTCACCACGGTGCCACCCACGCCAGCCACCGTCACTCGCGTCGACCTCATCTGAGACTGCAACCCTCCGGCTGGCGGCTTCGCGATGAAGACCGAAGTGCGAAGAGCGGTGGTGCCACGCGCGTGCGCTGCGCTCGAGGTTTCGAGGTTTCGAGGTATGGACCGGTAAATCTGTTGCTTTTTAAGAGGTGTGGAATCGCGGGCGTTTTTTACCGGCACAAGTTGTGCAAATGCCGAAGTTCTCCTCGCTAGCGCTCAGCGCCGAACCGACCTTGGCCGCACGAGCCGCCCGCAGCGCCGCAGCGCTGCGCGCGCGCCTCGAGCGCCGCGTCGTGGGCCAAGGGCCGCTCAAGGACGCGCTCGTTCTCTCGCTCGTCTCCAAGGAGCACCTCTACGTCGAGGGCCCGCCAGGTATCGGCAAGACAGCGCTCGCAGAGGCTGCGTGCGCGGCCTCGGGCCGGCGGTCCTTCTTCGCGCAGCTGCATCGCGACACGCGACTCTCGGAGCTCATCGGCGACGCCGTCATCCGGCGCGAGGTCAGCGACGATGGCGAGGTCATTCGTTCGGACGTGCGTGCAGGCGCGTTGCTCACGGCCGAGGTCGCCGTCCTGGACGACATCTCGCGGGCGCCGGGCGAGGCGCTCAACGTGCTGCTGCGGCTGCTCAATGAGCGCAAGTACCACGAGCGGCCCATTCCGCTCTGGAGCGCCGTCGCCACGGGCAACCCGACCTCGGCAGACTTTTACAACGAGCCGCTCGACCCGGCGACCCTCGACCGGTTCGCCTTGCAGATCCGCACCGAGGGTCTCGTGGGTGGCGGCGCATGGGAGGCGGCCTCGAGCGTGGTCGATCAGTTTGGAGACTCGCCCTATTGCACCTGGGCGCCGCCCAGCGCCGGCGGCAAGAGCGTCGACAAGGCGGCCGGCGCGGGCGAGGGCGGTGCGGTGTGCGAGGGCGCTGATGCGATCGTGGACTTGGATTGCATGTACGAGGCGCTGCAGCACGTGCCGCTCTCGGAGGCGGTGCGCGACGCGCTGCTTGCCTTTCTCGAGCGGCTACGATCCCGTCACGGCCTCGACGCGACCAACTCTCTCCTGACCGACCGCACCTTTTTGACCAAGGCGCCCAAGCTCATCCGCGCGGCCGCCGTCATCGCGGGTCGCGAGGTGGCCCACCCAGACGATCTGCGCGTGCTCCGGCTGCTCACGGCTTTCCGCGTGCCCGATGACGTGCACAGCGGCGCCGTCGACGACCTCATCGAGGAGGTTGCCAATGAAGCACGCGAGCGACTGCGGAAGGAGTTCGATCGTGGCGCGCCTGGCAGCGGCGGCGGCGGCAGCGGCAGCGGCGGCGGTGGCGACGGCAAGGGCGGCAAGGGCGGCGGCGATGCCGGCGGCGACGGCAGCGGCAGCCCGCAGGCGACTCCGCAGGAGGGTACGAAAGCGAGCACCCCGGAGACGAAGTCGAGTGGCCATCGGAAGCAGGCCGCTCAGACGGAGGCGCCTCCAAAGCCGGGCGAGGGCGGGCTGCAGCGAGCGCAGGCGAACGCGGCCGTCGATGACCCGTCTGACCCGGCGAACGGGCCCAGCCAGGCCCCTTCCTTGCTGCTGCGGCTGCTGCGCATGCTGGTACCGACAGAGCGCAAACCCCCGGTCGAGACGAACGTGGATGCGGCGAGTGTTCGCGGTCTGCTCACACTCATCGGCGTCCTCAAGGGCGAGTTTGAGCGCCACGTGCATGTGACGCGTGTGACGCACACAGACGGCGTGCCGCGCGGCTGGCGCAGGCTGCGCGGCTTCGATTCGTTCGCCGAGGACGCTGACCCGGTCGATGCGGCATGCTGGATGCGGCATACCCCCGCCGTGCTGCCCGACGCGGTACGGCGCGCGAAGCCGAACAGAGGCGGCGCCCTCGCGATCTGCCGCGACGTCTCAACCTCGATGCACGGCATCAACGCCAAATACGCCTCCTCGCTTGCCCTGCGCGTCATCGAGCTCGCCCAGCGGCGCCGCATGCGCGTCGCGATGCTCGAGTACTCTGACGAAGTGCATGCGCATCGGTGCGCGGGCAACCTGCACGGCGGCGGCTTCTTCACCACCGACTACAGCTCTCTGCGCACCTTCGCTCGCCGGCTCGAATGCGGCGGCCTGACGGACTATGAGGCACCCATCAGCCAGGCGCTCGATGAGTTCAAATCAGACCGGCGGCTGCGCTCGCCCTATGTGTCCAAGCACATCCTGTTCATCACCGATGGCCACCCAACGAAGGGCGACCGTCGGTGCGTCGAGGCACGCCGGCGCATGAAGCGCGCCGGCGTGCAGCTGCACACCCTCTTCGTGGAGCCCGAGCCTCACGCCGCCTATCCTCCACTGCTCGCCGCCCTCGCGGACGACTCCAAGGGGGTTCGTATGCGGGCGACGGTTCTGGACGCGGACGCGGGCGTCATCGACGTCGAGGTCGTCTCGTCGTCCTCCGATGCGAGAACGCGAGAACGCTTTGGCGGTGGCGGGGCTCTCGCCGACGTGCGCGAGCTGGACACGTATCCGCACCTGCGCCGAATCTTTGCCCGATGAGCTCCGATGAGCTCCGGGCCGAATCTTTGCCCGTTGATCCTCGAAGATGAAGCGAAGGCCGACGCGAAGCGGGCCGCGCGGGCTGGCTGTGCGAAGTCGGAACGTTTCGGGTGCCCCCGCACGCCGGCGCGCCCAAAGCATGATCTCCGCGCGAAGCAACTTACGTCCGGTCGCGATCGACGTTCCGCACCCGGGCACCGGCGCACCGCGGGTCCGCGCGGGGGCTCGCCACGCGGAGCCGGTCCGCACGGGTTTCGCGGGTTCGGGGTTGGTGTTATTCGTTAACATGTATTCGAATGGCTAATACCGTACCCGACCAAACGAAATATATACCATCGGCATCGTGATCGGAGACTTTCGTGATGCGCACGCACATGATCCATGCCCACGCATGCTCGACTATCCATGCCCACGCCCTCGCTACTTGCCGCTGATGGGTCGCGGGTGCACGGTACCCGCCGATGTGGCTCTTCTGGAGATTATTCTCACTGGTGCTATCCCGAGCGCGGAGAAGTCGAGGGGCGCGGCGCTCCAGATGGAGGGGAGCCAGCAGCTCCTGAGCAGTGGATGACATAGGTGCCGCTCACAAACTTTTGCAAGATGCGACCGACCATGCCGGGCGGCGCCGCGCGCGCCTGCAAACCGGTCAGATTGCTTGTCTCGCTGCTGAAGCTGACCTTCAAATCCTGCCCCTTGCGCCCCTCTTTACCCTTGGCCTCGGTCTTGAAGTCAGCCTTGAAGGGCGTGGGCGCGGGGGTGGGCGCGAGGTGCGCCAGCTTCCACACCAGAATGCGATTCTTCGCGTCCCACTCGCCGGCGGGCTCGGGTCGGCAAGCACTCACGCCCTCGGGCATCGTCACGCTGATCTTCACGTCTGACAGACCTGCCTTGAGCTTCGGGTGCACTGCGACACGCAACTCCAGACGGTCGACTCCATCTGCAAAGGCCCAGCGCGGCACCACGCGCAGCGGTATGGGCGCATACTCGGGCACGGAGGTGTACCGCATCAGAGCGAGTGGTTTCACAGGTGAGCCCGCGGCCAGCGCAGGCACACGCACGCTGTACGTGTTTGGCGCGCCCTTGCCCGCGTCCTTCGGGCGCATCAGCGAAGGGTTGGGCTGCAGCCTCGTCACGTTGCCCAAACTCTCGAGCTTGAGGTCGAAGGCGTGGCCTACATCCGTCCTGCCCAGCTGGAGAGCTCGCAACTCGCCCTGAGCTGCAAAGGTGCCCTCGCGCAGAGTCGCACCGTCGAAGATAGCACTGACCGACTCGATGCTGAGGAGATTAAAGATGGCATTCGGGTTGCTTGGAGTGCCGACCGAGGGAGATGCGGGCGTCGGCAGCCTCTGCGGCGCTGACGGCGTCGCTGGTCCTCCGAGGCCGCCTGTGGGAAGCGGTGCAGCGGCATACTTGTCGTCATACTCGTTCGACAACCGCCTGGACGGCGGCACGCCCTCGGTACCCTCGACGCCCGGTGCGACGCCTGATATTCGTGGCGGTCGCTTGGGCTGGATGCGCCTCTGCGGCTGCGCCACTACCGCGGCGGCTGGTGGCGTTGGGTCCAGGCTGCCCCCGAGAGTCGTAAAGCGTGGACTTGAGTCGACTGTCGCTGCCGCCGAAGCGAGCCTGGCGGCCGCTGGCTTGAGCGCGTCGCTCAGATGCGATGGCGCACCGCTCCTTTGTAGCAACTGCTGCAGGTCCTGGAGGACGGTGACCTGCTGGATCGTCGCCTCCATCAGCACTCCCTGGACTGCATGCAACTGTCCCGACTGCGCGGTCAGCATGCGAAGGACCTCTTCGAGGGCTCTCCGCTGCCCGTCCACGTGCGCAATCTGCTCGGTCAGGCGGTGCGAGAGATTGGCCACGACCGAGAGCGCCGTGGCAGACTCGGCACTGACCACGATTGCAGCGGCGGGGGCGGGGGCGGCGGG
>Ga0210245_100261_pt1 | contig 47259 bp, 43 predicted proteins | sample ChrtobMetaP3_4mM_FD_155450 | JGI IMG/M metagenome (GOLD analysis project Ga0210245, IMG submission 155450) | Chrysochromulina tobin associated microbial communities from unialgal haptophyte culture, Seattle, Washington, United States - P3_4mM | ecosystem: Host-associated > Algae > Haptophytes >...
GGGCGGCGCGGGTGGGGGACGAGGCGGGGCGGGCGGCGCGAGCGGCGAGGGCGGCGGATAATGCGTGTGAGGGGTATGGGGGTGATGCGGGTGATGGGGGTGATGGGGGTGATGCCTATGCAAGAAAAGTCTCCGGCGCTCTCCTGGGACGTGCTTGTGAGCAGCCCGCTCAATGGATGCCGGGGCGGCATCCTGGCCGATGCTTGGGTCGCTTAGGATTCCGCTCTTGGCCGAGGCGAACAGCGTTGTAAAGTCGAGGAACGGGGAGAACACGGCGATCGTTCCTACCCCGGAGGTAGACAGCTCAACCTGGACTCCGTTGGTGCCGCCAGTGGGCAACACGATCCAGCCATGGTTTGCACGGCTACCCGCGAGCCACGCGGCAACCGAGGAGGTCACGTCAAACCTATTCCAGCCAGTGACGACACCTGGGAAGGCACCCGGCAATCCGACGCCGCCGACGTTGGTGGAGCTCCACGATGACGATGCGAATGGGAGGTTGGTCCACGTGACTGTGGACTGTCGAAAGCAGGGAGGGGCAGAGAGGGACGCGTCGGCGCGAAGGGGTCTCAGCCAGGGCGCCGCACGCAGTTATCAGGGAAGAGTGCGCGTCTTCGCGGTCGGCGAGCACACCTCATTCCATGGAACGAGGAGCTCGCGGAGCGAGGCGTTGTCGCCCGCGTCGGTCACATAGTAGTTGAGCCAGGCGGGTTTGGTCGGCACGAGCGTGGCACCGACGAAAGAGCTCAAGTCGAACTTGATCAGGAGGGCGGACGTATCAGAAGTGACGCCTGAGATGACCTGTGTGGCCGAGACCGTCAATGGGCCGTCCCACCACCCGGAAGTTTGGGCGTTGAAGTTTGTCGTAGCGTAGTTGATGATAGGAGCGGTAGTGGAACTGCCGGCCCTGATGTATGTATCAGAGGTGACGCTCGGGCCTCTGATGATCACGCCCGTGACCGAGGCGACCAACGCGAGGAAGAGCGTGGCTTTCAGCGATCCCATCGCGAGCAAATCGGCACGTGTTCTCCTTCAGAACAATCCAGCAGTATCGTTGCAACGCGAGACCGAAACTTAGAAGCCGGTGGTTCCAGAACGAAATTCTGTCATCTTTTTGGGGAGACTTCGTAAACCGCGCTTTAAACCCTTGTTTGTGTGCCCAATCCGCCCACTCCACGGACCGCGATGACCCTCAGACGGGACCTTGAACATATGCTCTCTCACTCTCTTCCCATCGCGTTGAAGTCGCTAGTCGCACCTCTCTTGAATATGGCTCTCGAGCGCGCCTCGGGCAGTCTGCTCTTCGAGTGCCTTTTGACATTTGAGGAGTGCATCCGCAATGCGTACAAGCTCCGTCTCCAGCAGTGCACGCTGCTCTGTCGCAGCTTGGAGCGCCTGCTCCTGCGATTGCGCCAAGAGCTCAGCGTCCTCGATGGCCCGAGCCGCTCGAGAGCGCTCGAGAGCCCACTCTTCTCGCTCTTTCCTCAGCTCCTCCTCGTGAGCACGAGCGAGCGCGCCCATCTGCTCTTCCAAGCGACGACGCTTGGCGTCCAGCTGCGCATTCGTGTCGCGCAACGTCCCAAGCTCCATGCGAAGCTCCTTACGCCCCGCCTCCGAGGAGGCCAGCTTGGTCTCAAAATCGTGGTTGCTGCGCATCGCGATGGCAAGCGTGTTCCGCATCGCCTCGAGCTCAGTGCCCAAAGACTGCATGACTTCCCGGTGGTCTGCACATGTTGCGTCCAGCTTGAGGTTGAGCTCATCAATCTGCGCCAAAAATTCAGCTGCCTGGTCTGCCATCCTTCGTTGCAGGGCGTGATTCTCATCATCGAGTTGGTGCGCCGTGCGCGACATCAATCGGCACACCTCCTCGTGCTGTGCGAGACCCCACTGGCGATCTGCAGCGGAGCGGGGAGAGATTGCAGCGTAACGAGACCAAAGGTCGGGTTTCTTGGCCTGCTCGTCCCTGTACACCGGTTGATGATAGCGGCGCGCCGCCAGCCGTGAGGAAATGATTGACGCTGCTGATGCTGAGCCCGGTCGCTCGCCATCAAACTTGGGCCAGCTATTCCCCGATTTCGGAGACGATGGAAGCGCGCCGCATGCTGTGAGGGATGCATGCGTCGGCGGCGCCGGCTGCAGCGTTGCAGCCGAAGAAGGACGGACGGGCACACCCGCGCGGCGCTGCGATTGACGATGCTGGTGCTCAAGGTTCCACACGCAGCGAGTCAGTGCGGTGGGTGGAAGGAGCTGCAGCTCCGACTTTGCACGCGGAAGCGGTGCGCCCTGCACTGATATGTCTGAAGCGCCACGCATGGTGCCCGCTTGCATCGACGTGATCATCGAAACGCACGAGCAGCGTCCACACGCGCCCGGGGGGGTATGAACGCAATATATCACATTATATCACATACGTAGCCCTATAGTGAGCTGCTTTGGTCGTGTGGTTTGAACGCGAGTTGATGTGGGGTTTACGCTTTGATCGCATTCACAGAGCCCTTTCCTTGAAAGGGTTTCCTATTGGCGATGCTATGGCGAAGAATGGCAAGCAGCAGCCGATCGCGCAAGCGCTGACCGATCGCGCGGTGGCGGTGCCGATGACGCTCTGGCTCATCTCCGTCTTGGCCCTTGCCTTCTGCCTTGGTCCGCCCACGAACCTCGTCACCGGTGGCGTGCAAGGCTTCTTTTCCAATGGGCCGCCGCGCTGGCGCGCTGCGTGGGCGTTGCCGACGCAGATGATACTCATGCCCGTGCTCTTTGTGCTCGGACACCGCGCACTCGGGAGCCAGGGGCCGCGCGCATGGGGGCTGCAGTGGGCCCGCGAGCGGCGAGGACCGAAGGCTTGGTGCTTTGTCCTTCTCTTCCCCACATGGCTGCTCCTCGACTTCTTGATCCTCGAGGACATGCGGCCGATCATGCTCCTGCATCACGTGACCTGCATCGTGGCTCACATGATCGCGTGCTTCCCACTCGCCGCCGGCTTCGGATGGTACTTCCTTGGCGTCATCTCGCTCGAGTTTGGCTCCGGCGTGTGCAATATCTTCTGCTTCGGTTGGCCCTGGTACCCGCTGACCACCTACCTCTATTTCGCGGGCATGACCATCTCGAACCTGCTCGCCTGCTACTGCGCCTATCACTGGGTGCAGACGGTGCAATCACGCTCCGGCAGATTGATTGGAATCGTAATCACCGGCGTCCTCACCGTCATGCGGCAGCGCGAGGCTCATCGCGCATTCGCCGTCAGCACCTGAGAGCGGCGGCAGCTGCACGAGATTGGACGAGATTGGACGAGATTGGACGAGATTGAACGAGATCGGACGCCTTGTCAGCAGCACGAAGTCACGAAGCGTGCTGACTGTCAAGTCAAGTCACTTCAAGTCACTAGTGCTGACTGTTGCTGACTGATGCTGACTGATGCTAGGCACATTACAGCAGCAGGTCCGCACGTCCACAGGTGCCAGGCCCTGGCTTCTAGGTGGTTGCCGTCCCGTCAGAGAGCCTCGATGCTGAGGGGTTGTGAGAGCTAACTCAACACTCAGTGCTCAGAGTTTACGGTCCCTCGTTCTTCTACTGCATGCTACTGTTACCCGCACGACGAGTATTAACATCCGCCCTGGATCACACCCAACACGCAAGACACGACCTCGGGCGCTCGCGTTTCCCGGTTTGGTTTTCGGCTCGCCGAAATTCGGCCCTACGGCCCGTCCAAGAAAGCAGCCACCACAAGGACCATCATGTCGACTGTGCACGAGGTTCGCCTCCCAGTGAGTATCGAGATCCCGGTCAATCACGAGGTTCGCACCATCCGTGGGGCCTTGCGCGACCGCATCAACATCCAGGCCGAGCCCAAGTCGCTCGACGACATTGCGGCGGACAAGGAGCGGCGCGGCGCCCTGCGCGGGGCGTACCTGGAAGAAGTGAAGCAGAAGGCGACTCGTGATCTTCAGCGCGCGACCGCTGCGGCCGAGCGCAAGCAGGCTACCGAGGCGGCTGAGGCCGCTCGCATCGTCGAGAAGATGGCCGCGTCGGCCAGCAAGGCGGAGGCGCGCAAGGCGAGCCAGGACGAGAAGCGCGAGGCGGACAAGGAGAAGCGGATGGCGCTGGCTGAGGAGGTGGCACGTGCGCGCAGCCAGGCACACATGCAGGCGCTCAAGAAGGGCGTTGCCGCCGCCGAGCGCGGCGAGCAGGCCGTCGCGAAGCGCGAGCAGCTGATCGCCGAGGTCGCCGAGAAAGGCTCGTCGACCGTGAAGCACGCTCTCGAGGTGGTGGCGGCGCGCAAGGCGAAGGAGCAAGAGGAGGCCGCGCTCGCCATGGAGCAGCTGCAGCAGCGCTTCGCAGCCGCCGAGTCGCGCCGCCTCGATGAGGCCAAACAGGCCTTCCTCGAGCACGAGGCGCAGCGCCAGAAGGCGGTGGCGAAGGCACGCTCGGCACAGGTTTGTTGCACCCCTTAGCCAGCCTGCGCTCATTGAGCACCCAGGAGCCCCTCTGAGGAGCCCCTCTGATGAGCCCCTCTGAGGAGCCCCTCTGATGAGCCCCTCTGATGAGCCCCTCTAAGGAGCCCCTCTGATGAGCCCCTCTGATGAGCCGCCCGATGACGTCTGATGGCCCCTGATGATGGGCCGATGGCCGCCTGCCTGATGACGTCTGATGGCCCCTGATGACGTCTGATGGCCCCTGATGATGGGCCGATGGCCGCCTGCCTGATGACGTCTGATGGCCGCAATTCTGGCCTCCTCAGGATTTCGAACTGGAAGCCAAGCGGATGGCCGACACGGCGGCAATGGAGCGCGCGGTAGCGAAGCGTGAAGCGTTCATGAGCATCATCAGCGACGCGGCTCAGATGTTCAACATGCATGCCAAGGACGTGGCGGAGGCCGTGCGCGCGCATGCAATGGGGACGGACGACGTGACAAAGATGGCCAAAGCCGAGCACTACGAGAAGATGGTTTCGGCAGAGGTGGCGCGCGGCATGGCGCTACGTGCCAAAGCACCGAGCAAGGTGTTGTGCATGGCGCAGCGCTTCCACCCGGAGGTGATCACCATCAAGCCGGAGGCCATTAAGAAGGCGCGCGCGACGCCCTCAGCTACACTCCTCAAGCGGCTGACGACGGTCTCGACGTCCCTGCTCGTCTCGGCGCCCGCTCGTCAACTGGGAGCACATGCGCGTCGGGAGACGAGGGAAGCGAAGGTAATCAAGCCCCGGCTGCCAGCTGATTGCATGCTGATTGCATGCTGATTGGGATTTGCAGGGACCATGCCACGGCAGCCAGCTGATTGCATGCTGATTGCATGCTGATTGCATGCTGATTGCATGCTGATTGCATGCTGATTGCATGCTGAATGGCGCTCGATTGGGAGTTGTAGGTACACATGAGCGCGATGCGCCGTATCGAGCGCGTGGCCTCCGCCGCGAAGCGTCGCGCGCTGCGTGAGGCGCTCAAGGCGGCAGAGCTCAAAGGTCGCGAGATTCGGTCCGAGATCTTGCTCGCCAAGAAGGAGACGTCGCAGCTGAGCATCTTGGCCAAAGAGGCGGCGCTCGCGGACATGGTGCATGCCACTGATTGCCACGGATTGCCTCCTTAATTGCATGCGCCAATTGTGGGTACAGGTGCATGCCAACCGGCTCGCGGCCGAAGAGGAGCGTGATTGCCTCATTAATTGCATGCGCGAATTGTACACAGGTGCATGCCAACCGGCTCGCGGCCGAAGAGGAGCTGGCCGAGAAGAAGATGATGGACTTGATGAAGCAGGAGGCGGCAACCGAGTGGCATGCGGCCGTGCTGCGCCGGCGCGCGAAGAAGGGCGTCGTGGCGGTGCGCCAGTCCGCGACGCGGTCGCGGCGCGAGGCCCTCCGCCAGGTGGTGATGAAGCACGCGGAGCTCCACCAGACTCGCCGCATGCAGGTGTGCGCCGCGCCTCCGATTCATCTCCGATTGATTGACCTCCGATTGATTGACCTCCGATTGATTGACCTCCGATTGATTGACCTCCGATTGATTGACCTCCGACTGATTGACCTCCGACTGATTGACCTCCGATTGATTGCCTCCGATTGACCGCCGATCGACTTCCGGTTGCTTCCCGCCCATACATGCAGGCGGAGACGAGCCGACAGGCAGAGCTCGGAGCAAGGGTCTTCACAGCGGCCGAGCTCGCCCTGCCGCTCTCAAGCCGTTTCGCACCCGTCGAGTGAACGTGCATGGGAACTAGGAGCATGGTGCCCTCAGCTTGAGCGTTTAGGGCAGCCTCCATGGGCGAGGGGTGGTGGGAGGGATCAACTGTTCTCCGAGGAGTAGAGATGTGATCTCCGAGGAGTAGAGATGTGAGGCGGGGACAAGCCCTCGGGGAAGCGCTTTCAACCGAGGACGACGACGCGGCGGCTCGGCCAGCACGCGCTCATGTATAGGTGTGGCACAGACTTCAGGCAAAGAGGGCCGTGGGGGAAGAGAGGTGTTTACAGCGACAGTGCGGGATTCGCTACGTTTAATAGTCGGTTCCGGTCTCGCGGAGCCAGAGCGACGTGTGTAATCTGTGTCGGTTCGAATAGAAGTAAAATGTATGCGAACACCGCGCCCGTACATGTTTTGGACGAACCGGAGAGTACAAACGAAGCCTCTAAATTAACTAAATGCCATTATTTATCCGGATATCCGGATAGGGTCCAAAACGGTTCGATCCCGCGTGCATCTGCATGCAACGTCAAATATCAAATGGTGGCCCCAGTTTCAATGTGCTTCCAACAGGAAACACCGACGCCGTTCGCGACCTTCCGCGCCGGGCGCAGCACGCACGTTCAAGAGGGCACCGATGAGGCGCTGCAGCTCTTCTTCCATGTGGACCGGGAGATCGATGCGAGGCACGCGGCGCGCCTAACCATCGCCACCGGCGCGGACACCGCCGTGCCTTCCACCTCCACGCAAGCGGCATGGCTACTCTATGAGATGGGACTCTCGAAGAGACTGGACTCCCCTCTCGTGCCAAGCGCCATGCCAAGCGCCCCTGGCCTTTTGGCCATGACCGGCGATCAGGGCCCTGCAGCTCACCCAGCACGTGCTCCGATCGCACGAGCATCGTCGATATGGCAGCAGCATCGATGGCAGCTTCGTCAAACAGTTAATCAAACAGTGAGCGCAACGGCACCTCAATCGGCACCCTCCTTCACGTCCTCCGCCGGCCCGAGTAGCCATGTTGCCAGAGAAGCACTTAGAGCAGCACGGACTTGGAGCAGTTCCGGCAATGAGGGACGCAATCAGCATGCAATCAGCATGCAAGCAGCACGGACTTGGAGCAGTTCCGGCACGGCCCTCAACGACCGCACCATGCAGCCCGGCCTGTGCGTGACCTCCTCGATCGGCTCCTTCTCGAGCGTCGCAACGAGCGTTCACACGAGCGTCGCAACGAGCGTTCACACGAGCGTCGCAACGAGCGTCCCTCGACCCCTCGACCCGTCAGGATCGACGTCCGCCAATGAGGGACGCAATCAGCATGCAATCAGCCTCGACCCGTCAGGATCGCCGACGGCTGTGGCTCAGGTCGATCCAGCCGCGAAGATCGTTCCGAAGAAGGCAAGCAAGGGATCAGCGAGGCCCACCAGTGCACCGAATTTGGCATCTAACCCATCCAGCAACTCATCCCTCAACCGTAACGGCACCTGCCTCCTCGAGGACGCCCACGACGACGCGAGTCCGCTCTCTATGTCTCATCCCTCACCTGCCGCCTCACCTGCCGCCTCACCTGCCGCCATGCATATCGTCATGCCCGACTTCATGCCCTCCAGCTTGCGGCCCTGCAGCAGGGGGAGTGGGGCAGTGAGTGGGGCCCGCCCCTTGACCGACGGGCCGCCATGGACGTTGTCGTTGACGAACCGCGCTCCAGCGCCGTCCCGAGCGCTCCTCCCCTCGCCATTGTCCTATGTGTCGCGCGCCCATGCCCTCGTGACGGCAGGTGGCACGCTGCCTTCGAGTGCACCGTCGCACCTGATTCGGTGGTCCCCGAGTGAGACCCAGTCCCAGAGCTTTACCCAGAGCCCCCCCCGCCAACCCCCGCACCCGAGCCGGGTGACGAACCCCAGGGCCGGCACGACCATCAACCACAGCCTGGGGTCCATTCACACGGGTCAGCCCCGCGCACGGCTAAAGTCAGAGCCGCAGCACCAGTCTGTGCCCAAGCTGATGCCTGCCGGAGCCCAGATGACTGGTGGTGGCGCCCATTACGGCGCTTCATCAAGGCCACACTCAGCCTCTACTGGAGCTACGCCCTCCGTCAAGGCCGCCCTCCGGACCTACGCCCTCAACCACGCCACCATCACAACCTCGATACTGCCACAGCCTCGCCTAGTGACTCGTCTGGGTTGAAAGTGCGAGACAGTTCTCTAAAGCGTTGTGTCGAGTCTAGGCAATGCGCGTCTCTCGTTCGATTTCGAGCGCCACGTCGTTCACACGTGCAGATCACACGCCTGTGAAGGGAAAAGATGCTGCATCTCGTGCCGATGCTTCGGCCGCCGCCCATGGCCGCGGTCGCTTCGCGAGCGTGTGTGCCCACGATGCTCACGGGCCCTGAGCTCATCGACACGTGCGTCTCCATCGACACCTTTGCGCCTCAATTCCTGTGGCTTCTGATCGTGGCCGCTCCGCGCTCAACACTCACGCGCTCTGTCATGGGCTCCATCGGCCCCATCCTCGCGCTCTCCCTGGTGCACCTCGCCGTCGTGATAACGGCAGCCTCGGCGCCCGGCGGCACGGAGCCCATTGCCATCTTCGCCGACGTCTTCGATCCGGCGAAAAACCAGCTGGAAGGCATGGAGCGCCTCTTTGCGGTCCGTGACTTTGTTGCCGAGGAGTGGCCGCACGTGCTCATCTGGGACCTCTTTGTGGGGCGCGCGATCTGGCTCGATAGTCTTGAGCGCGAGACGCCCTTTACGTGGTCGGCGCTGCTTCTGTGCAACGGCATTGGCCCGCCTGGATTGCTCCTCTACGTCGTCCTGTGCCTGGCGACTGGAAGGGGGCTGCCCACGCTTGGCTATGACGAGGCGAGGCAGTCTTGAAGAGGGGAGTCCGGCCATAGGTCTTGACGAGGGGAGCCTGGCCATGCTTACGCGAGGTTGCATGCATTGCCGTAGATGACAGTTCCAAAGAAGTAGAGGATGTAGGGACTAGGGTGATCGTGAAAACGTGATGTGCAGGTCCAGTGCTGTTGCTCCCAGTACTCCTGTATGCCTATGCTGATGGGGCACAGGTCTCGGGACGGGTCCCCGCGAAGGCGCCAAGGGGCGGTGCCGCGAGCCATCGAATCCAAAGCAGATCGGATGCTACCAAACCCAAACCAAAGCCTAACGGACACGACCGAGATCCCCAGGTTCTCCAAGTCCAACCTAACGCTAACCCTAGCGCTGACCCAAACCTAATCCGAAGAGTGCGCGTGTGCCGCGCGCTGTGTCACTAACTTTATCACCCTGCAGCCTACTCCGTAAGGCTCCAGATCTCGGTTGCCGTCGGGTATCTCGGTGCTATCTCGCCGTCAGAGGGACCTCGTCCGACAACGTGGGCGTTGCAGGCACGATCGGGGGATCGATAGGGGGAAGACCATACGAGGCCATCCACGGGTGCTGCAGCGCCTCCGCCGCAGTAGGGCGTACGTCGGGGTCGAGGGTCAGAAGCGTCTCGGCGAAGTGACTGAAGGAGAGCACGTCGCCGAATATGGCGGGATCGAGCTGTTGGGCGAGCAGCTCGGGCAGCGTCGTGTTGGGCTCGGCGCGCAGCAGGTAGGCGCCCGGGGCGGCGGCGCTGGGGTCGACCTCGTACACGCAGCCGGAGCCGGAGAAGTAGATGGATCCGAGTGGCCCTTCCATCATCCATGGCGGGAAGGGCCCGCGGGTAGCCATTTGGGCCGCGAGGACGAGCTCAGTCGACGCGAACTGGAAGGGCAAGAAGCCGAGCGCGGCTTCGATGGCCACGCAGCCGAGGGACCACACGTCGATCTTGGGCGTCCAGTTGAGGCCGAGGATCACCTCGGGCGCGCGGTACCAGCGGCTCTGCAGGGAAGGGTGTGGATGGGCGCCATGGTGGGCGCAGGGTAGGGGGTGGATGGGCGCCATGGTGGGCGCCAGGGTAGGGGTGGATGGGCGCCATGGTGGGCGCCGTACACTTGAGGCCCACCAGGCCAAGGCTGTCGGGGGGAATCGGGGGGCACTAGTAGTGGCACTCACCTGCAGGTAGGACATGTGGGCGTCGTGCGTGAGGACGGCCGAGCCGAAGTCGATGAGCTTGAAGATGCGACGCTCCGCGTTGACGATGCAGATGTTGGTCGTCTTGACGTCACAGTGCGTGATGCCGAGGCAGGCGAGGAAGGCGAGCGCATCAAGCATCTGGATGGTGAGAGCCCCGATCGAGCCCGCGTGCCAGTACTCAGCGCGCGCGCGCGGGCCAAGTGTCTCGAGGTGCATGTAGTGCGCCAAGATGGACGCGTTGAGGCACTCGTACACGAGAAAGAGGTGCTCGCGGTAGTAGAAGCAGTCGAGCAGCCGCACAATGTGCCGGCGGCCGAGTGGGTCATGCAGCCGGATCATAGATTGAACCCGGGCCTCGCCCAGCCCGGCATCCACCGTCTCTTTTGCGTTCTTTAGGCACTTGAGTGCTACGGGCCGGTTCTGGGCGCCTTCGTGCACGGCTCGGAAGACGGTGGCGAAGGAGCCCGAGCCGAGGACCCCGTCGACCTTGTAGCTGCGAGTTCATAAGGGTGGCGGCAAGCAGACGGGACGAAGCCACGTGGCGTCGAGGCAGGGCGGGGGGGGAGAGGGAGCGCGGGCATCGTTGCGAGGTAGTTTGCGCGGTGCATCGGGCAATCAGGGCGAGGCAGGCGAGGAGCGCACTTGAAGCCGACCGTCTCGTTTGGGCGGGGAAGGAAGTCGGGAATGGGCTCCATGCCGTTCAAGTTTGGATTGAAGATGGTCGGGATCGACATCATCACGCGGAGCTCCGGCGGAGCCGAGGACACGTGCGACACTACACGATGAGCGGCCCCATGTTCGCCTCGGCGTTCGCGCAACGCCGCCTTTGCCGCGTGGTTGCTAACGATCACGCGACTGCGCACATCCAGACCACGCGTGTCAGGCACTCGGGCCGCTGACGGATTCGATACGAGGCGCGTGCGCGGTATGCGCACTTGAGGATTGCAATGGGTTGCGGAGGTGCCCTTGTTGGCGGCGGCAACTGCTCCTCGAGAGGAGTGACGGGCACCGTCCAGATGAGGTCTTTTGGCAGCGTGAGGTCCGTCACTCCGGCGCGGCGCATCATGTATACGTTACAGGTTCCAGAACGTAGGCTGCTGCAGCGGCCACCGTCAACCATGGACCCTGGGCTTCGAGCGTCTCCGAGAGGGACGTCGGCGGATTTCTCCCGATTCGTGAACTGAGACGTCTTTGTTTCTCCAAACCCCAAAAATAGAATGACTTTACCCTGCGAGGAAGACAACTGGAAGACTTCCTAAATAGGAATGACTAATAATGGTGCTTTCTCTGGAAAAGACGTGAAGAACGCTGTGTCTGAGCTACAGTAATCTCTACGACGTTCCGTATCTCCTACGACGTTCCAGTATCTCCACGCAGTACGCGGCCGCCACCGCGCCACGCAGCTCGCAGACTCAGAGGTGGCCGCCGGCAAGCAGGTTGAGCAGGCGCTCCTCCTCGCGTGCCGCCTCGCTGAGCTCGAGAGCCTCTTGCTGCTCCTCCTGCAGACCCAGGAGCATCATCTCGGAGATCATCATCTCGAGCGGAGCTGCGACCCCCGCGAACTCCTCTGGCCCGGCTTGGCCGCCGCTGGCTTGCTGTGAAAGCTGCTGTGAAGGCTGCCGCTCCCCCTCCTCCGCAGCTGCGGCTGCGGCGGCCAAGACAAGCCAGGGCTCCTCCTCCTCCTCCTCCTCCTCTGCCGCGGCCAATAAGGCAGCGGCGGCCGTTGAGCGACGAAACCCCCGGTACGTGGGTGTGGCGGAGCCTCCCTTGTCACCCCCCTCGTCACCCCCCTTGTCACCCCCCTTGGGGGGCAGGGCTGGAGCGAGCTGCTCGGGACGACGCGAGGGTGGTGCGAGCTGCTCAGGACGACGCGCCAGTGGCGGACGGTAGGTAGGGGATGGTGACATAGAGAGAGCTGACACCTCAAACGGATCCGGCAGAGGGTAGAGGGCCGGTTGGAGGGAACGGTGGACCGTGGGTGAGGGGGGGATGGGCGAGGGGGGGATGGGTGAGGGGGGGATGGGTGAGGGGGGGATGGGCGACGCTAACGGCTCCGAGGACAGCTGCCCCGGCGGAGATTGCATCTGCCCGGCCGGAGATGGCATCATCTGCCCGACCGGAGATTGCATCTGCCCGGCTGGAGATTGCATCTCGGGGGCGACCGGTGACGATTCGCGAGTCGTCCGGTCGATGGACGACTCCGAGGCGACCGGGGAGATCGCATCTCGCGGAGATCGCACCTCGCGGTCGATGGACGACTCCGAGGCGACCGGGGAGATCGCATCTCGCGGAGATCGCACCTCGCCGTCGATGGACGACTCCGAGGCGACCGGGGAGGACGGGCCGGAGGCTTCCGAGTGTATCTCGGAAGGCAAGATCGTGGACGGGAGAGTCGAGAGCTCGGATTCCGAAGGCGACCTGCCTAATTTGGATGGGAGGGCCGAGAGGTCGGATTCCGAAGGCGACAGTGCCCTGGGTGGTGCACTGGGCGCACTGGGCGGCGCTCGAGACGGCGCTCGCGCAGGAGACGAAGGTTTTGTGGGGAAGGAGGAGAGGGTGCTCTCCGAGAGAGCGGATGGCGGCTCTGGCGGCGGCCGCGTCATCGTGAGCGCTTCCCTTCCCGCCTCGATCGCCGCCGCAACGGCGGCGAGCCTCGATTCCCGCCATCCGCCCGCAGCACCCCTCGCCGCCTCCACCGTCGCCTCGAGCTGCGCCGCAACCGCCGCCAAGTCCAGCTCCGCCGCGAGCGCCGCCTCCCGGCGCTCGCGCTCGAGACGGCGCGCGCTCTCGTCGAGCTCGTGCCCGGCACGGCGCGCCCACTCGAGCCGCTCGAGACGGCGCGCCGCCGCCTCGCGCCTCGCACGCTCGAGCGCCGTCTCGAGCGCGCGCCCGGCCTCGTCCTGCGCCGACTGGCGCTGCGCCGCGCGCTCGGCCGCCGCCTCGGCCGCCGCCTCGGCCGCCGCCGCGCGCTCGGCCGCCGCTTCGGCCGCCGCCTCGGCCGCTACCGCCGCCTCGCAAACGCGACGCCCCTGCGCGAGGATGCGCTGAGCGGCAGCGGCGTTCGGTGAGGCCGCGGCGTCAAAGTCCAAATTAGGCAACGCGGCTTCAAAGTCCAAATTAGGCAACGCGTCGGCGGAGCGCTCCGGGGCGGGGATGGCAGAGATCAACTCGGCGCGCGCCCTTGCCGCCTCCGCCCGCGCCGCCGCCGCCTCCGCCCGCGCTGCCTTCGTCTCCGCTCGGGCTGCCTCTAATTCCGCTAATTCCACACCATCAACGGCCTTTGCCCGGCTCGCTTCTTCCCGCGCAGCCTGCAATTCAGCGTGCGCGGACTGCCATTGCAAGACCAATTCCGAGTGCGCGGATTGCAATCCCGAGTGCGCAGATTGCAATTCCGAGTAGGCAGACTTCTCCCGTTGCTCGGCGTCGACGGTGGCCCTTTCGAGCTCGGACCTCGCCACCTGCCTAATTTGGGTCACCGTCTCGAGATCGGACCTCGCCGCCTTCAGATCCGCCCTGGCGTCCTCCAACGCACCCCTGGCCACCTCAGCTTCCGCCCTGGCCGCCCTCGCCTCTGCCTGTGCCGCATGCATGGCAGCCCGGGACTCATCCACTGCTGCCTGGGCCACGCCCCTGGCCTGCGCCACCGCCGCCTCCGCCTCCGCCCTCGCCGCCTCCGCCTCCGCCCGCATCGCCTCCGCCTCCGCCCTCGCCGCCTCCGCCTCAGCTCGCGCTGTCTCAAGTATCTCAATCGCCGCTTGCCTATTTAGGAGCGCCGTCTCGAGCGCCGCCCTTCGTTCCTCGAGGGCGCGCAGCTGCACCTGATGAGGGAGACAATCAGAGGTCATCCGCCTTCCTCGAGGGCGCGCAGCTGCATCAGCTCATCGCTCGCAAAGGAGCCATCAGCGCCAATCAGCGCCAATCAGCGCCAATCAGCGCCAATCAGCGCCAATCAGCGCCAATCAGTGCCAATCAGCGCCAATCAGCGCCAATCAGTGCCAATCAGCGGCCCTCATCAGCCCTCATCAGCCCTCATCAGCCCTCATCAGCCCTCATCAGCGCACCTCCTCCTCGCTCTGCCGCCGTTCCAAACAGGCTCGCTCCGCCGTGGCCGCCTCCAACGCCCTCTGCGTGCTCTCCAAACCAATGCGAAGCTCCGCGGACTGCTGCCGCTGCTCCGTTAATTGCTCCGTTAATTGCTCCGTCAATTGCCGCTGCTCCGTTAATTGCTCCGCGGATTGCTTGCGCTCCCGTCCCAACTCGGACCGGGCCTCGTCTAATTGTGAATGCAATTGGCCTAGTTGCGACTGGGCCACGCCTAATTGCGAGTGCAATTGGTCGAGCTCCGCGTGCAGCTCAACACAACGCGCATCGGACAGCTTGAGACCGGTAAGGAGGTTCCGACACTCGACCTCCAACAATGCCATCGCCTCCTTTTGGGTTGCTTCTGATGAGGACAGCAATTGGAGGCCATCAGAGGCACTCAGAGGCCATCAGAGGCCATCAGAGGCCATCGGAGGCAATCAGAGGCACTCGGAGGCACTCGGAGGCCATCAGAGGCACTCGGAGGCGCTCGGAGGCCATCAGAGGCTATTGGCGGCCATCATGGGCAATCAGAGGCCATCAGCAGTTACCCGTCACGGCCGCCGCCATGCGCAGCTCGTTCTTTTCGGCCTCCGCCTCTTCCAAAGCCGCCTCCGCCGCCGCCACCGCCGCCTCCGCCTCCGCCCTCGCCGCCGCCACCGCCGCCTCCGCCTCCGCCATCGCCGCCTCTGCTGCATCTCGAGCTGCGAGCATGGCGCGTTCCGCCCCCGCCTGCGCCGCCGCCACCGCCTCATCCGCCTCTGCCTGCGCCTCCTCCACCATCGCCTCCGCCTCCGCCCTCGCCGCCTCGGTCGCCTCTCGCACTGAGGCGACGACCGACTCGGCCTCCGCCCGCGCCGCGCCGACCTGCGCGTCCGTCTCCGCCATCATGGTCTCGATGGCGGCCTCCGCCTCCGCCTGAACCCTCGCCACCGCCGCGTGCAGCGCCTCGTGCAGCTCAACACAGCGCGCTTCGGCGGCCTGGAGGCTCGAGTACCTGCCCAAGCAATCATTGGCGCAATCAGCGACGCAATCAAGGACGCAATCAGGCGGCCTGGAGGCTCGAGTACCTGCCCAAGCAATCATTGGCGCAATCAGCGGCGCTCCGCCGCGGCAATCCGCTCAGCACAGCGCGCGTCAGAAGCCAATCTGAGGGTTCGATTCACACGCGCCGTGTCGAGCACTCACAGCTTTTGACACTCGAGCTCCGACGATGCCATCAGACGCAATCAGATGCAATCAGACGCAATCAGCGCCGTGTCGAGCACTCACAGTTTTCGACACTCGAGCTCCGACGATGCCATCGCATCTTGCTGCGAGGTTCGAATCTCGATCGCCTCTCTCCGGACAGATTCCATCTCCGCCTGCGCAGATTCGATCTCCGCCTGCGCAGATTCCCTCTCTGCCCTCGCCTCCTCCACCGCCGCCTCCGCCGCCGCCCTCGCCGCCACCGCCGCCTCCGCCTCCGCCCTCGCCGCCGCCACCGCCGCCTCCGCCTCCGCCACCGCCGTCTCGTGTTCACAGAGAGCCAATCGCATGGCGGTCACGGCCGCCTGCGCCGCCCGCGACAGCGCCTGCGCCTGCGCTGCCTCCTGCTGCGCGTACGCTGCCTCCTGCTGCGCGTGCGTCGCCTCCTGCTGCGCCTGCTGCACCTGCATCTCTGCCGCCGCGAGCGCCGCCTCTGCCTCTTCGCGCGCCGTGCTGAGCGCCGCCTCCGCCTCGCGCCGCGTCGTCTCGAGCTCTGCCCTGTACCTGATGAGCGAGGCCATCCGAGTTGGAATCAGAGTGGCAATCAGAATCGCAATCAGAGTCGCAATCAGAGACGCAATCAGAGTCGCAATCAGCCGCAATCAGCCGCAATCAGCTCATTACTTGAGGGAGAGAGTCTCTCGCAGCTCGCGCTCGGCCATGAGCGACGCCGTACCCGACTCTCCGACGGCAAGCTCGAGGGCCGCCTGCGCCGCGGCCTCGCGCTCCGCGATCTCGTGCGCGAGGTGCGATCTCCACTCGAGCTCCGACTGCTGCCGCTGCTCCGTCAATTGCTCCGTTAATTGCTCCGTTAATTGCTGCCGCTGCTCCGTCAATTGGTGCTCGAGCCGCGAGATCGTCATCTGGAGCTCGAGCCGCGAGCTCGTCATCTCGTCGAGATCTCGCGCCGCGCGCTGCTCGCGCTCGCTCGCCCCATGACGCTCGCGCTCGAGCGCCGTCCTGAGCGCCACCGCCTCGGCGCGCGCCGTCCCGAGCGCCGCCGCGGCCTCGGTACGCGCCGTCTCGAGCGCCGCCTCGGCCTCGCGCGCCGCCGCCTCGGCGCGCGCCGTACCGAGCGCCGCCGCGGCCTCGGCTTCGTCACACTCGCGCCGCCAGCTCATCGCGAGCTCGCGCGAGTGACGAACCTTGTGTTCACACTGCGCCTCGAGGCCCCCGATCTCGGCCGCGAGCAGCGAGCTCGCGATCTGCGCCGCGGAGCTCACGGCGCCCAACTCGGCGCGCGCATCCTCGAGCTCCGCCTGCCTATGTTGGAGCGCCGTCTCGAGCGCCGCCTCCTCGAGCGCCGCCTCGGCCGCGGCGGCGGCGAGCTGCTCGGTCATCGAGCGCCGCGCCTCCTCCGCCTGCCGCAAGCGACGTCCATCAGTGGCAATCAGTGGCAATCAGTGGCAATCATCATCGAGCGCCGCGCCTCCTCCGCCTGCCGCAATCAGTGACAATCAGTGGCAATCAGTGGCAATCATCAGTGGTCATCAGGGACGCCATCTGGGGTCATCAGTGGCGCCATCAGAGGTCATCAGTGGCTCATGTCACAAGGCACGACTGCACGCTTCACATTCACACCCGCTTCACATTCACGCTTCACGTTCACACCTGCTTCAGCTGGCGCGCGCTCTGTCGCTCGGCCGCCTGCATCGCCTCCGAATGCTCGATCAACGCCTGCGCGACTGCTTCGCGCGCTTGAGCTCGCACGAGCTCCACCTGTGGAAACGTGCAAGGGCGCCGTGGTGAGCACATGCACGCCGCTTAAACCAACGGGGCGCCGTGGCGAGCACTTGCAGCGCGCCGCTCCTCGGGCCTCGGAGGGAGGGGAGGGGAGGGGAGGGGCAAAAAGGGGGGCGTGCGCGGGAGCGCCGTCGCGAGCGCCACCTCGTCCGCGGCTCGTGACGAAACCCGCGCCGTCGCGAGCGCCGCCTCGTCCGCAGCCTGCCGTTGCGCCTGCGCGACGGCCTGGCGCGCGTGCTCGTGGGCGCTCGCGACGGCGCTCGCGAGCCTCGCCGCGTCGCGCGCCTGCGCCGCCCTCGCGCCCACGTGTGACGAAACCAGCGCCGTCTCGAGCGCGCACGCCTCGCGCGAGAGCGCGCGCAGATCGGATCTCAGCCTCGCGAGATCGTCCACGCGCTTCGACACCTCGGCCGCCGCCTCCGCCGCGGCGCCCTGGGCAGCCTGCGCTCGCGACAGCGCTGCGTTGGCAGAGGCGGTCGCGGCGGCGGCATCGGCGCTCGCTGTGGCCGCTGCAGCTCTGGCCGCCGTCGCCTCTGCCGTCGCGGCGACCCTTGCCGCCGCCTCTGCCGTCGCCTCCGCCTTCGCCTTTGCCGCCGCCTCCACCGCCGCCGCCGCCGCCTCTTCCGCCGCCGCCGCCGCCTGCCTCGCCGCCGCCGCCTCGGCAATCGACCGAGACGCGAGTGCCTCGGCCGCCTCGCGCCGCGCCGTCTCGAGCGCGCGCTGCTCGAGCGCCGTCTCGAGCTCCGCCGCGTCCGACAGGCGCTCGGCACGGCGCGCGCTCGCCTCGGCCGCGTGCCGTTCGCGCTGAGAGGCGATCTCCGCGCGCTGAGATGCAATCTCGCGCTCGAGGCTCGCGATCCGCCTCTCGCCCGCCACGACGCTCGCGCTCAACGCGACGCGCTCAGCTTCGGCACGACCGACGACGCCGGCGGTGCTCGCCGCGGCGGCCGCCTGCACGCGCGCCGGGGTGAGCACCAAGCCGTCAGTTGACACTCGGATGGTCATCCGTGGTTATCAGTGGTCATCAGAGGTCATCAGTGGTCATCAGAGGTCATCAGTTGACACTCGGATGGTCATCAGGTGGGGCCATCAGATGGTCCTCACAGGTAGGGCAATCAGATGCTCGTCATGTCGCAATCACCTGCATGGCCTTCGTGTGCTCCTCGAGCGCCGTGTTGAGCGACTCCGCCTCGCTGAGTTGCTGCGAGAGCGAGCGCACGTGCGCCATCTCGGCGCCCAGCCGCTCCTCGAGCGCCGTGTTGAGCGACTCGGCGTGCGCCATCTCGGCGCCCAGCCGCTCCTCGAGCGCCGTGTTGAGCGACTCGGCGTGCGCCATCTCGGCGCGCAGCCGCTCCTCGACTGAGCGCACGTGCCCCTCCAAGATCTCGCGCTGAGATTGCAGCTCGCGCTCGAGATTCTCGCGCTGAGATTGCAGCTCGCGCTCGAGATTCTCGAGCTCGGCAGCATGCCTCTCCTCGGCAGCTCCGAGAAGCTTCTGCTGCTCCGAGATTGCAGCTCGGAGAAGCTTTTGCTGCTCCGCCTCGGCGGCCGCCACGTCCGCCTGCCGCGTCGGGTGGCAGTCGGAAGTCATCAGTAGTCATTACGGGTAATCATGAGTCATCATGAGTCATCAGGGGTCATCAGGAGTCATCAGAGGTCATCAAGAGTCATCAGAGCTCATCAGTCGTCATCACCTGGCGGAGGATCTCGGCCTCTCGGGAGTCATCAGAGGTCATCAAGAGTCATCAGAGGTCATCAGTCGTCATCACCTGGCGGAGGATCTCGGCCTCTCGGGAGTCATCAGAGGTCATCAAGAGTCATCAGAGCTCATCAGTCGTCATCACCTGGCGGAGGATCTCGGCCTCTCGAAGCAGTTGGGAACGCTGCATCTCAGCCGCCGCGCGCTCATCGCTCAGCCGTTGGTGATCAGCACGGCGCTCGTCGCCCAGCTGCTGCAGCCGCTCCTCGAGGGCCATCACCTGTGTCATCAGGCGTCATCAGGCGTCATCAGGCATCATCAGGCGTCATCAGCCGCTCCTCGAGGGCCATCACCTGTGTCATCAGGCGTCATCAGGCGAGCACTCAGGCGAGCACTCAGGCGGGCACTCAGACGCGCCCAATCAGAGGGTATGATCATTGAGAGCACTCAGGGTTTGTCAATTGGGCGCCCACTCACCATCGACTGCTCAGTCTCGAGCTGCTCGAGCAGCGCATCTCCCCGCGCGCGCGCCGTGCTGAGCGCCTCGGCCGCGCTGGCCGCCGCCTCGTCCGCCGCGCGCTGCACGTGGGCGAGCCGCTCGGCTGCCTGGGCGGCCGCTGCCTCGTGTGCCTCCCTCTCTGCGCGCACCTGCAATGAGAGACGCAATCAGGCGCAATCAGGCGCAATCAAGCGCAATCAGAGACGCAATCAGACGTCCTCAGTGTCCAATCCCTCAGAGTTGGTTATTGGAGACCATCGGAGCGATCAGGGCTCATCATCATCGTTCATCATCCTCATCAGGGTTCATCATCCTCATCAGTGCTCATCCTCCTCATCAGTGCTCATCATCCTCATCAGGGCTCATCAGCCTCATCAGGGCTCATCATCCTCATCACGTACCAGGCGTTAAGCTGCCTCCTCGCTCGCAATCAGAGACGCAATCAGAGACGCAATCAGAGACGCAATCAGAGACGCAATCACGTACCAGGCGTGAAGCTGCCTCCTCGCTCGCTTCCAATTGGCGCTCAGCCGCGTGCCTCTCCACCTGTGGGGAAGTGGATGGGCGCCGTGGTGAGCACTGGGGCGCTCAGCCGCGTGCCTCTCCGCAATCAAACGCAATCAGAGGGGCGATCAGACGCAATCAGATGCAATCAAAGGGGTTCGTCACCTGCAGTCGATGCTCGGCAGACACCTGATGGCCATGCAGCTCGACCTCCGCCGCGCGCAGCCGGCGCTGCAACGCCGCATTCTCCTCGCGCGCATCGTGCAGTTGCTCCGTGACGATCTGGGCGCGATCTCGATCCGCCGCGCCTTGCCCACGCAGCCTGGCAATCTCCTCCTCCGCCGACGCGCGCGCATCGTCACGTTCATGCCGCTGCCATCCGAGGAGTCATCAGACGTCATCAGAGGTCATCAGAGGTCATCAGTGGTAATCAGAGGTCATCAGAGGTCATCAGAGGTCATAAGTGGTCATCAGTGACGCCATCAGCGAGGCAATCAGACGCCATCTGCGAGGTTCGTCACCTGCTGCCCGAGGAGCTTGCTCAGACGCAATCACACGCCAATCAGAAGCAATCAGACGCCATCAGTGGGGTTCGTCACCTGCTGCCCGAGGAGCTTGCTCAGACGCAATCACACACCAATCAGGCGCAATCAGACGCAATCAGCGAGGTTCGTCACCTGCTGCCCGAGGAGCTTGCTAAGACGCGCCTCGGCACGCGCCTCAGTCTCCGCCGCCGCCGCCTGTGTCAGGCTGAGCTTCTCCTGCAATTGACGAACCTGCTCGAGGAGTGCCTTCTGATGAGGGACGCAATCAGAGGCGCCATCAGAGGCGCCATCAGAGGCCATCGGCGGCCATTGACGAACCTGCGCCTGGCAGTGCTCGAGCTCGAGCTTGAGATCACAATCAGAGGCAATCAGAGGCCATTGACGAACCTGCGCCTGGCAGTGCTCGAGCTCGAGCTTGAGATCACAATCAGAGGCAATCAGAGGCCATTGACGAACCTGCGCCTGGCAGTGCTCGAGCTCGAGCTTGAGATCACAATCAGAGGCAATCAGAGGCCATTGACGAACCTGCGCCTGGCTGTGCTCGAGCTCGAGCTTGAGATCGCGCAGCTCGCTCTGCGCCTGGGCGCTCTGCGCTTGCATCTCGTGCTGATGAGATTGCATCTCGCGCTGATGAGATTGGACCTCGAGCAGCCGCGCCTGCGCCATCGGGGCAGATGCACTCTCAGATGCACTCTCAGATGCACTCTCAGATGTAATCAGATGCACTCAGATGCACTCTCAGATGCAATCAGATGCACTCTCAGCCGCAATCAGCCGCAATCAGCTGCACTCAGATGCACTCAGGCGCGCTCAGGCGCACTCAGGCGCACTCAGCCGCAACCGCACCTGCGCCTCGGCCGCCTGCTTCTGCACCGCGCTCAACTCGGCGCGTCGCTGCTGCGCCTCCACCTGCGCGTCCGCACGCGCCGAGTTGAGCGCGGCCGTCGCGCTCAGCGCCTGCCGGCGCGCCGCCTCGAGCGCGGCCTCGAGCTCGCGCCGCGCCGTGTTGAGCGCCTCCTCGTGCTCGCGTTTCGCGCCTTCGAGCTGACGCGCCGTGTTGAGCATCGCCTCCCTCGACGCCTCCGCCGCCTCCGCCGCGGCCGCCTCGAGCGTGCGTGTCGCACGACGGTGCTCGGCGTCGCGCTGGGTGAGGGCGAGGGAGGCGGCCGAGGCGGCCTGGTGCGCGGCCGTCGCGCGCGCCTCGGACGCCTCCAGCTCCGCCCGAAACGCCGTCTCGAGCGCTCGCCTTTCCGAGGCGACAGCTGCCTCGGCGGAAGTCAGCCGCGCGCGCAGCCGCACGAGCTCCTCGCGCTGTGCGAGATCGAGCTCGTCCGCGGCGCGCAGCTGCGCCTCGTAGTGGTACTCGGCTTGCTGGCCGCTCGCCTGCCCGATCGCGGCCAGCTCCTCGAGATCCGCAATCTCCGGGTTGAGCACGCCGAGACGCTCAAGCGTGCCGCGCTCCGCGTACTCGGCGAGCGCGCTGAGCTGCAAGCGCAGCCGCTCCGCCTCGGCAGCGGCGTTCTCGGCGCGCCGCCGGTAAATGTTGGCGTGCGCGACCGCCGCGCTCACGTCGTCGTCGGCGTGGATGAGCTCCAGGGTCAGCAGCGACTGGCGCGCGCGTGAGCGGCACTGCGCCGCCTCGGCCGCCTCGGCAAGCTGCATCGAGAGCGACTGCTCATCCTCGAGCCGCGCCGCGAGGTGCTGCTCCGCGTACGTTGTGTAGCTGGTCGGCGTCTGCATGTACATGACCGCCTCAGCCGTACGGCCGACTCAGCCGACGACCGCCGGGGGGAAGTGGCCGGAGATGATCGATTGAAGGAGAGCACTGTTTGCGGAATGTGTGTGTGAATGTGAATGTGTCGTGTGAACGTTAACACGACAGACGCGACAACCGGTGCTACGGCACTGTTGTGTCTGTGTGACTTCTATAACACGGGATTGCTCAGCGCAACGCGAGACTTAACAACTCCTCAGAGACATCTTCCCGGCCTGCTCACCTCCGGAGCACCCTCGCCACATTCGCCGGCCCACTCACAAAAGGGTGCACGCGCGAGCCGTCGCCCGCGATCATGTGCGCCAGAGCCTTGCCAACGCCTGAGCACTGCGGCATGCCATGCCCGCAAAAGCCCGCGCCCACCCAGACGCGCTCGCGCACCGCGCCCACGAGCGGCCTCTTGTCGTGCGTGAACCCGAGCACGCCCGTCCACTCCGCCTCGATTTGAATCTCGCCCAAGCGCGGGAAGCTCGCGCGCAGAAAGCGGCGCAGGTAGGCGCCCACGACGGCGCTCAGCGTGCGGTCGTCCGTGCTGCCAACGGCCGCGCCCGGCTCGAGAGCGCGCGCACCGCCGAGGCAGAGCCGATTGTCGGGACGCCTGATGAGGAGGCCCATCAGCCGCAATCATTTCGCAATCATTTCGCAATCATGTCGCAATCAAGTCGCACTCAGCGGTACTCCGCGGCATTCAGTCGCACTCAAGCGCACTCAAGCGCACCGAGTCGCAATCAAGCGCAATCTAGCGCACTCAGTCGCACTCAGTCGCAATCAGTCGCACTCAGTCGCACCGGATCATGTACAGCTCGCGAGCACCCCGCTCTGAATCAATCGACATTCCCCCCACTGGCCACACGGCGGCCGCGGGCACAGGCGCCGTCATGAGCACCTGGTTGCGCACCGGGTACAAGTGCTCGCGCAGCTCGGGCAATATCTCGGCGGCCCAGCCGTTCGTACATACCACGACGGCGCGCGCCGTCACGGCGCCTCGGTCCGTAACCACCACCGCAAGAGGCGCGTCGTCGTGGTCGGCCACCGCCGCCGCGTTAGCCGCCGTGCCCGCCGCCGCCGCCGCCGCCGCGACGGCGCCGCCCGCGACATCGGCAGCGTCGCCGACGCGCAGCACGCGCACGGGGGCGAACAGCGCGGCGCCCGAGGCCCGCAGCAGCGCCGCCGCCACCTTCGCAGGGTACATTTGCTTGGCGCCCGCGTAGACGGTGGCTGCCGAGAAGGCAGGCGACTGGAGATTCTCTTCGCACTGCGCGGCGTCCCACGCGGGTGTGTCACCCCAGTCCTCCTCCTCCTTGGCGAGCTCCGGGTCGCGGTCGGTGTCGTGGTACTCGACGTCCACCTCGGGCGCGCGGCGATCGAGAGCGGCGGCCCCGCCCGAAGTCAGATCGCATTCGATGCCCTCCGCTTCGATGAAGGCCACAAGGTCCGCCACCGTGTCGCACTCGAACTCGGAGCTCGGGTTGGCCCATAGATGGCCGCCGTTGCGACCCGTCGCGCCGCCGCACAGGCAGCGTGCGTCGAGGACGATGCTGCTCCTGCCGTAGAGCTTCTGGAGCCAATACGCGGTGGCACATCCCGTCATGCCCGCGCCCACGATGAGCACGTCGGCAGTCGTGGGCAGCGCGGTCGACGCCGGTGGCGCGAGGTCCGGGGGCAAGTGTTGCAGCCACCACGAGCTCGTCGCGTCGGCGGTGATGGCCGAGGTGGGCGTGGCAACGGGGTCAAGCATGCCGGCGCGTTCACACTTCAACTTCATTCATTCACAGCCAATGATTAGAATTCGACACCCAAGACACCGGACCATTCACACCACACCACAACGTGACACGTCACACAAACCGCTTCATTCCAAAGCTCGCGATGTGAAACGCATTCACGACACACCAACGCGCTCACTACACACCATTAATTTCTGTCAAGTGCACACACGGCTGAGCCAGACGTAACGAGGACCGAGGATGGCATGCTCACACAGTCAACGGTGCCCCCTCTTGGTTCAGCGACACACGGTCACGCAGGTGTCCGAGCTCGACTGGCATGCCCAGGTCATGCCTCATAGCTATCGTCGCCGTGATTGCCCGGGGAAACGTACGCTCTGTCGATCCCAAGATACTTATCGACCAGTCCCAAGATCGTGTTCATGGAATCGGGCACCGTGAGCACCGTGCCAGGATGCGGGATGGAGTTGATCTTGCAGAGGTGCTCCTGCACACGATACACCATCACCTCCGAGTCCTCATCCGTATCTTTAGCCCACTGATCTTTGTAACCGGGTAATTTGTCCTCAAATCGGATTGGAAGCACCGGAATACCCTTCCTGATGGCCGCGTTGATCTCCTTCAAACACGGCTTGGACTCGAATAATGCCGCAGTCAGTACGACAACGAGCACCTTGGCTGGTGCACGTCGCGAGTTCAGGCGCAGCATGAAGACTTCCCAATCGGTACCCGGTGGAACGTGCAGCCCGCTGAAGCATCGCACGCCGCGCTCATGGAGGAGCCCGAGAATGCCCGCCGCATAATACATGCCCGGCCCGGCGCCGTCGCAGTCCCTCCCGGAACGGCGACCCGACGCGTACGAGATCACCACCTCGGGATAGAAGTCCTGGAACTGCACGCCCTCTGGCATGAATTTCGAGAGCACTCGGCTCTTCACGGTCTGCGTCATCTGCTCGGTGATCACGCCTGGCACTGCGAAGTATTCCTGGGCATTCCAGCTGTTCGGCAGTTGCGAGCGTGAAGCGCGCCGCTCTGGCGGCGCCGACCCCGCGGCCGGTGCATCAGACCGCAATCCCCACTGATAAAGCAATTGGAAAAGGCCCGCCTTCAGACCTTCCAGCTGGGCGGCCGGCTCGAAAGCCGACTCTGCAGCGGCCTTCTCGGCGGCGGCCTTCTCGGCACGCACGGCGTCCAACTCGCGACGAAGCGCCGCCGCCTCCTCCGCCGCCGACTTCAGAAGACGGAGGTCAGCCGCCGTCCTCTCCGCGGCGGCCTTCTCCGCAGCGGCCTTCTCAGCTGCGGCCTTCTCTGCGGCCGCCTTCTCATCAGATGCCCTCTTGGCCGCTACCGCCTTCTCAGCCGCCGCCTTCTCCGCAGCGGCCTTCTCAGCTGCGGCCTTCTCAGCTGAGGCCTTCTGCGCGGCCGCCCTCTCCGCGGCGGCCTTCTCAGCTGCGGCCGCCTTCTCGTCGGCTGCCCTCTTGGCCGCCGCCGCCTTCTCGGCCGCCGCCCTCTCGGCCGCCGCCCTCTCAGCCGCCGCCCTCTCGGCCGCCGCCCTCTCGGCCGCCGCCCTCTCGGCCGCCGCCCTCTCGGCCGCCGCCCTCTCGGCCACCGCCTTCTCCGCCGCGGCCTTCTCCGCCGCGGCCTTCTCAGCGGCGGCCTTCTCAGCGGTTGAAAGCGGCGGCGTCCAAGCGGTGCACTTGAGCTGCGGCTGCACAACCCAAGCAGAGCCCGTCCACGCCTTCCATGTCTTCGCGCTCACGTCGGGCGAAGCAGCAGCTGAGTCTTCGAGGTCTAGAAAGCCCTTGGTCTCACCAAGTAGCGACTGAGGCTGCCCCTTCCACCCAGCTCCAGCGAACGCAATCCAGAGAGTCGCATCGCTCGTGTGCTGATACGCGGGCCGGTCGTTGACAAGCTTGCTGCGGTCGAGAAGGTAGGTGCCGATGTATTTGGCCGGTTCGCCAGTCAGCGAGCCGCCCTCGAGCTTGAGTCCTGGCGGCGGCAGCTTTTCACCCCCGCCGAAGAGGGACCTGGGCGGACCTCATGCTCAGCATTGGGTTCAACCCGGAGGACTTTCGGAGGCGACGGAACTTACATCAGCGTCGAAGTTCTGAAACCGACATGAAGAAAATAGCTCACGCCCCGCCCCAGGCGTGTCCAGCTAAAAGGTCAGCCACGAATCGTCGTGTCTTCCCCGCGATGTCCGTCGTGGCGACACTCGACGATGCGTCGTGGGCGGCCTTCCTCGAATACAAGAGGCAAGTAACCTCGCCACCGACGGATGCACCGCTGCGCTTCAAGGTCGGAGACGCTGTGCGCGCGCACGTGGGCCCGAACGAGTGGGCGGCGGCGTCAGTGGTCGGCCTGTGGTGGAGGCTGCCGGCGTGGCCGCCCAGCTTCTTCGCACCCTACCAGCTTCGGCTGGAGACGGATGGCTCGCTCATATTTGCAGCGGTTGACGCCGACACCTTCGTCATTGGCGCGAGCGGTCCGCCGCCAGAGGAGAGCGCCCTCGACCACGACCCCCAGATGACTCTCGGCTGGCCAGCGGACGTCGCAACCAGGCTCGAGTGGGAGCAAAGTGGCTACACGCCCTTGCACGTTTGTTGCATGCCGCCGGCGGGGAATGAGATCATCGCCATGGAGAGCTGCCTGCGCAGCCTCCTGCGCAGGCCACTCCAGCACCCGGATCACAACCGGAATCGTGGCGCGGAGACGCCGCTACACACGGCCATCCGATACAGCCGGCTCGAATGCGTCAAGCTGCTGCTCGCCGCCGGCGCCAACCCACGTGCGCTCAACGGCCAGATGCAGACGGCGCTGCAGATGGCCGAGTTTTCGATGGAGGCCACGGAGGCGACGTTCCCGTGGTGTGGGCCGCAGGACAAGCTCTACATTTTGCTCTTGGCAAAGCGTGTCGCCGCCGAGCTGGGCGAGGAGGATGACGATGAGGAGGAGGAATGGGTGGATGTCGAGGAAGGCGAGGCCTCCAGCTCGAGGCCCGTCAAGACCATCCGAAAGGGCAGGCTCAACAAGCGAATGGCGAGCTGAAGAGAGCATCGCCTATGCGCTCGCCATGGCGCTCGACGTCGACCGGTCGGTATAGCCTTTACGGTCGCGGGGCCGCCCTACCGGCTAGAGCGCAGGCGTCGGTGATCTCTGTACTCTGATGTCTTCACTGTATGAGATTTTATGAGATAACACGTTTTACGTGTACAACCATCAACCTGTACGCAAAACAATGTAACAGTTCAAATTAGTTCAAAACAATGCGAACAGTTCGAATCCATGTGCGAATCGTTCCACGTTCGAAACTCACCCCCGGAATGCACCGCGCCCGGCGGGAGCCCGGGACCCCATGCCCATCCGACACCTCGCCTGAGAGAGAAGAGACCGCGCGCGCCTCGAGCCTCGTCCTCCCAGTGCCCTCGAGGCGTCACGGACTCGGCCCTGCCACAAGGCGCCAGCTCTCTATAGTCCCTAATCGAGTTAATCGAGCTCCGCACGCAGATTCGAGACTCTGGTCTCCGAGATCGAGCGAGGTCAAAGCCATTCGAGTTTCGTCAGAGCCACTCGGGCGTCCAGCCGTTGCAGGCCGCAGTGCCACACGCGCATGTCGTCCGGCCGCGCTGTGAGCAACGGCAGATGTCCGAGATACCGCCCGAGATACCGCCCGAGATACTAACCCGAGATAATGCCCGAGATACGCTCAGGTCGTCAGGCCGCGCGTGAGCAACGGCGCCGCGATCGGCGAAGGACGCTGTGCTGGGCGCTGGGCGGGCCTGGCCCGGAGCCGCGCGCTCAGGACGGCGCGCTCGCCAAACCACATCGCGGCTGCCTCCTCGTTCACCGGCGCCACGTCGAACGCCGGGCGCTGCAGCAGCCCCGCGACGGCTCGCAACTGCTCCGAGACCAAAGCGACTGAGGAGCACCGGCGAGCGAGCGCGCGGACGCTCACCTCACCTGTGGTCGCATCGACATTCGGGTGGAAGAGACCGACGGGCTGGCGCACGCGGATCCGTGGCAGCCCCTCGTGCGCCTCTGTGGGGAACTTGCCGCCCTCGTCGTCCTCGGTGCCGTGGGAGGTGCCATGGGAGGTGTCGGGCGCACTGCCATCAGCACTGCCATCCGCCGGATAGCGCATCGCGAGCTCGATCTCGAGGCCAGATACAGCCGAGCCATCGTTGGCGCAGGCGAGGCGCGCGCTCCAGCGGCTCCAGTCGCCTGGCGAGACTGGGCACGCCTGCAGCCCCTCACTCCCGCTCAGCATCAGCTGTTTGAGGCCCTCGCGCAGCCTGGCCACCGTGCACGCTGCCATGATCGGCCGGCTGGCCTTCGAGGCCTCCTCGCCGTCGACATTCGACTGGAGCCGGCGCAGCGCCGGACGACGACGCGGCGGCGATCCGTCCTTGTCGTTCTCGGCCTCACTCTCGGGCGACCACGACGAGCTCTGCGCAATTGGCGGAGGCTTCCGCATGACAGTCCTGGGCGTGAGCGGCGGTGCCGCTCCGCTGCTGCGCCGCCGGCGAGGCGTGGGCATCGCCAGGCTCCAGCGCGCGCAGACTGTGCGTTGGGCAAACGTGCGACGTGGATCACGCAGGCCATTGGCCTCGGCCGTTGTCATGCCGAAGTGCTGCGCCAGCAGCGAGGCCCACAGCCGCCCGTCGGAGAGCTGCGCAGCGCATTCCTTGGAGCACGAGGCGAGCGCAGCGAGCGCTGACGGATCGATGAGCTCGCTCAGATGAGGGGCGATGCCTCCGACCGCGAGCACGTCGAGCAGCGTGCACGGTGAGGCGTCGTCGAGCGCGAGAAGGAGCGGAGCGTCTTCTTCACCCGACGCCATTTCAAACAAAGGGCCTTTCTGGGACAACTTTGCCACAGAGGCCGCGCTGGGCGCGGGGTGCCGCGCCGCGCCCAGGGAAGCTGGAACGTTTCTTTCGCTGCAAGCGCAAAAAGGAACTTGCCATGTTTGGATCAGTTCGATTGATAATTTCGTCGCACTCGGCTCCCTCGGTCTCTCCCCTCGCGGAACCCATGGCCTTCCAAGGGCGTCGCTTTCACGACTCGATGCCGTTCGCGGACTCGTCCTCGCAGGACATGGACTTCTGGCGCCAGCGATGCGCGCTCGAGACGCGAAGGTGCGCCACGCCCTCGCAGTACGCCGCCGGCAAGCTAGAGTCACTTCCATCGAACCCCTTCAAGGACTCGGCGGGCATGCTCTACGGGCGCGGCGTCAGCCCGCGCACGGACGCGACGCCCATGGGCAGCATCAACCCCTACCTCAGCGCGTATCGCGCCGTCGTGCCGTCGTCCCCTACGTACGCTCACGCCAATAAGTCGCCGTTCGCTCCCCAAGGGATGCCGCACGCGTACTGGCAGATCCCGCGGACGGCGCCCGGCGTCCCTATGGGCGGCCTGAATAGCACGCCCGAGGAGCGTGCTGCCCGCGGCGCCGCGCGACTGAAGTCCTATGAACCGCCGCCCACCCGCGCGCCCGTCGCCTACGAAAGGTCGCTCTTCTATGAGCAGCCGCACCAGCGCATCGCCGCGCCGATCCGGCTGGGGAAGCCTCGCGCCAGCCTCGACGCGCGCATGTATGCGTCGAGCCCGGGCTGAAGAGCACGCTCGGCGGGTGGAGGGGCGAGGGGGCGCTACGAACAACGCTTCCCATTCGTACGCGACCCCCCTCGTGGTGTATCATTGGGTTACAATGTATTGGTTAGGGGGACCCCGCCGCTCAGCGGCGGCACAGCGGCGGAACTACGCTGGACCGGATGCGCATCTCTTGAAGCAGGTGTCATCTCGCAGGTGTCCTGACATGGGGCGGCCGATCTACGCTGGACCGGATATGCGGAATGCGCATCTCTTGAAAAGCGAGTAGGTGTCGCCCATCGTCATTGGGGAGAGAGAGAGAGAGAGAGAGAGAGAGAGAGAGAGTCGAGGAGACCCCTGGCGGAGGGAGACTAGGAGAGGTGGATTTGTGACTATATATTTGTTTCGCGACACGCCATTCACAGCTCGCGATGCGGACGGACGAGCACTTCGACTGCGCGAGCGCGGTCAGCACTGCAGCCGCGGTTGCCATATTGCTTCTGATCGTCATTCCCTTCCCGTCCGAGCAGCCGACGACGGTCGAACTCTCAGGGCAACCCGCCGAAGACGATTACCTCTTCTGGCTGCAGCTTCGTGAGCGTGACAAGCTGCCGCCGCTTCCTCTGCAACCAGCAAGCGAGCACACGCAGTCACGTGGTGCAGCCGCAGCTGCCGATACGGTTGATCAGGGACAGCGACGAACCATCCGAGGGCATCAGAACGTAGGAGGTGACGCGGCGTCGCCAAAGCCTCCCACGGCGGTACCTACAAGGTCTCGACGACCATCATCGACAAAGCCAGCGCAGCCGGCTCAGCCGCCGCAGGCGTCGTCGAGTGGTGGGCCGCCGGTGGCAGCAGCCAGCTCGAGTCACGAGAAGGAACCACGCGCGAAAAGGCAGCGACGCAAGCCGCCAACCTCGACGCCATCCGTGGCCACGCCTGCCTCGTCCTCGCAGCCGCCGACGCCACAGTCATCAACTCCATCGCTGGCGTCGACGATGCCGCGGGAGCCGGTCGAGGCGCCAGAGACGCCGCCCGCGACGTGCGACACGAGCAGCCAGCATGCACCGACGCCGACACAGCTCCCCACGACCCAGCTTAGCATGCAGCCTGCGGATCCGGTACGGCTGTCGACGGTTAGCATGCAGCCTGCGGGCCCTCAGCTCGTGCGACTCGCTCCGGTGGCGAGTCCGGTGGGGCCGCAGCACCGGCCTGAGCCATCTACGACCTCGGCACCCCTAGCACCACATTGACCCGGCCCCCGGGCGATAGCCTCGAGCGGTCAGCGCCGATTCAAGTCTCAAGTCCCAAGTCAGTGGACGCTGGACCAGGTGGACAACTGGTCACCGCTGCGAAGAATCGAGACTCGGGATGAATTTTCTAGGATGGGTTTGAAGATTGAACGCGCAGCTCCGCAAGACCCCCAAGTGTTGATGGGGCGCTCGGCTCTAACGTGCGTAACGACTAACCGAAAACGGTGCTCGTGTCTCTCCACTACTAGGACTCGACCAGGAGAGTGTCTCAGTTCCCTTCAAGGCCCATGAGCTGCTGCACCCTCTCCATGTAGCGCTGAACCTCCGGGTCTTTGGCGTACTTTTGGGCGGCCGCCTCGCCTCCAGTGGACATCTCCATGGCCGCCTGCATCACGCGCGGATTGGACTGCAGCTCCATGAGCAACTCGAGCCCTTTCGGATCGCTCATCAGCTGGTTCATCGCCTCAAGCGCGGACTCCTTGGACACGTTCTCAGGCAAAACGCCCTCCGGAAGGTCGGCCATGTCTTCGAGCCCAAACCGATACGGCGCGCCCGACGCGGCGCTCGTCGAAGGCGGCGGTGGCGGCGCCGCGGGCGCCGCGGGTGGGTTGGCGGGCGTGGCGGCGGTGCGAGAGCCAACGGCTTTCCGCGCACGCACCAATCGATCAACGAGCTCACTCTTCTCGACAGCATCGGCGTGAGGTACGCCGAGCTCATCGAGCTCCTGCTTGATCTGCTTGACGCGCATCTGACCAATCTCGTTGAGGAGGGCCACCTCCGACGATCCTGGCACGCCCGCCGCGGGTGCTGACCCATCCGATGGTCGTCGTCGAATAGTCACCTTCGTCGCAGGTGGCTGCGCGGTGGCCGTCGAGCGCGCCGAGGTGGCGGCCGGCGATTGGATCGTGCTGGCTGCAGGCGATCGGACACTGGCTGCAGGCGATGGCGGGGTTTCGTTCTGGACCAGGCGATAGTGACGCGCAGCTGCGGCTTCTGCCAGCCTGACGGTCGAGGACGCCACCCTTCGAAGCACTCTCGAGACGGCAGCGGCCACAGGCGGCGAATCCAGAGCCGCGAGCGCGACGCGCGTGAGAAGCATCGTCGCAGCAGCGGCAAGACCAAGTCGCCAACCCAATTTAAGGCCGCTGGCGATCAAATCAAGCCCACGCATGGCTGCTGGAGATGCAACAGCGAGCAGCATCCCGCGAGCGGGCGGCGCGGGACACTGAGCCAAAGGAGGGCTCGTACGTGCAGCCAGCACCGTGGCGCGTGGCACGCCATTCACAACGTACGCGTCGGTACATGCGAGGCTGGCCACGAGGAGCAAGCACATCGCGCCAGCACGTCGATGCGACATTGATGAAAATGTCGCAACGTACCCGCGGTACATGGAACTCTCGGCCGCGCTGTGAAGAGAGTTGGCGCGCAAGTGGGGCAAAATAGAGTGCAATCATAGGGGTGGTATAGGGCGAATTCGACGCGGCTTTTGGCCCTCGCCCACGCATGCATGCACGAAAAGCTGGTCCATAAAAGGAAAGCAGAAAAGCAGAGACAATGCTGGCTGCACTTGCCGCGGTTGTCGTCGGCGTTGCCTTCAAGGAAGATTCATTCCTGAACGCTGAAGTCTACACCAAACCATTGCTGAAGGCTCACTCCAGAGTGAGCTTTCAGCAAACCGACTCCAAGGAGGCGGGACCCGCGCGGCCGCAGGTGCTCGTCCTTGTCGGCGACCACGGCACCGGCTCGTCAAACTTTGGGCAGACGCTCAAAGCGCACCCGTGCGTGATAGACGTCGGGGAGCCGTTCGGTGCCTCACAAATGATCTGGTCGAAGAGTGCTCCGAGTGCCGTGTGCGGTCCGAAGCATCTCGACTCTCCTGCCATCTTCGACGCAGACTCGGGCACCATGCTGAACGCCAAAAATCCGAAGCTAGCGTTGAACCTCGCCAAGTACATCCCGGGAGTGGACACGAGCCCGCTGTACCATAATCTGGACTACAACATCGCCGACTACTTTGTCCGCATTCGCGATCTCGTGTGCAAAGGAGCTGCCGAAGACGTTTGCCCACCGGCGGACTGCACGATCTCGATCAAGATGTTCCCCGCGTACATCAACGGCGTCACAGCCGGGCAGCATAACATTGACGAGGTGCCAAGCGCGTGCACGATCGCGCAGAACGAGAAGGCGATGGACGCGTGGAAGCTTGCGATGGAAGCGTTCCAGAAGAATCCCAAGACTGCGACGTTCACGCTTAATCGCGACGAGATGCATCGGCAATTCTCCATGTTCCACAGGTCGGACGCCGCAGGCACGGAGTTTGATTGCAGCCTGCCGCGCGAGAAGACGACGTTCGCGAGCGTGTCGGAGGCGTACACGGACATCCAGCTGCAGATCGAGAGCTGCTGGGCAAACCCGGCAAAGTGCTTGAATGCCTCTCTGAGCCTCGTCGGCCTTTCGACAGGTACGATCTCCCTTGATCTCCCTTGATCTCCCTTGATTGCAAGTGCTCACCACGGCGCTGGATGGGCTCTCGCTCGACGCTCCACAGTGCCCATGGGCGCCGCGGGGAAGCAGTTTGCGCCGGACTTGGCGCACCCCACGTCCATGAGCTGCTCCACGAACCCGCTGGCCACCTTCAAGCTGCTGGGCCAGGGTATGGACGTGCGACTGAGTCATCCGGGAGATGGGCCCGTCAAGACGAAGAACAATATCCATCAAGAAGAAAACGACGAAGAGCGGAGGAATTGACGATCCAGTCGTAGAGAAATGCGAGGCCAGAAATATGGCATTCACGTGTGATCAGGCATGCAGGCAGAGAAGAAGCGATAACGTAGAATGGCACCGAGATGCGAGAAGTGAAAGTGAATGACGAACTCATCAGCCGGTGAGATGGTGAGAAAGAAATTGCACAAAGCGAAAGACGAGAGGTATCAGGTACTGTGCTCACTGTACAGAAGCGGAATGAAATTTTCCGTCGTGTCGTGCGAGGAGCGTGAGTCACACATAGCGTTTTTGCCACGCCGCTTAGCTTAGCTTTGCGCGTTTAGTTTTTTAAGCACGCGAGACGACTTTTCGGAGCGTTTTTGCCACGCGTTTAGTTTTCCACGCGTTCACGCTGCGTTCACGCGTCAAAATGCTGTCACGCGTTTAGTTTTTGCCACGCGTTTAGTTTTCCACGCGCAAAAATTAAGCGTGCGCTAAGAAAGGCTGCCCGCGCGTTGAGTTTTTAGCGCACGCTAAAAAACGCCCGCGCACGTTGAGTTTTCGTTTTTGCGCGCGCGGAAATGAAAACTCAACGCGGAAAATAAGCTAAGCGCGTGGCAAAAACGCTACGTGACTGTGACCTGTTCCTGTTTGTATCCTGGGGCGGGCCAGGGTGTCTTTGCGTTGCCGTGTGCTCTAGCTTTTATGCGCGTACCGGAAAAAGCGAAAAAAAAGAGAAAAAGTTTTTTAAGCGAAGAAAGAAAGATAGAAAGTGGTCCTCCGCTCCACCCGGGCGTCGTCCTCGTCACGAAGCCACTCGGCGCTCGTGTTCCTCCCCACTTCGTACGGGCCCAACAGGGCCGCCCCACCCAAAGTATCCACGTGCATCTACGACCGGCCTGGGCCCTGGGGAGGCGACTCGATCGAACCAAAAATCAAGGAGGGCGAGGAGGGCCCTGAAAACAGACCTTGCTCACTGCCACTGAAGCAGTCTCGTTGGACAGGGCGCTAAGTGCGAGCTACCCAGGCCCTTGGCCGGAACATAATACCCGTGGCTCACATTCAGCTGGCTGTGGATCCATCGAAAGGCGGCCTTGTTGGCGTCCTGATCGTGCCATTCCACAAAGACGTCGGTCACGCGGCGGCACAGCACGCCAGACTCGATCAGCCGCCGCAGGATGGAGTACTCGCTCCCTTCCACATCCACCCTGCGCAGCGACGGTCAGGCGGGGCGCTGCTGAGGCATGCAAGGCGGAAGGGCTTTCTTTCTGAGCGAGTTGCGGCTATGCGCACTTGAGTACAATGTTGCGAGATGTCCCGTCGCCAAGGCTGTCGAGGAAGGCCGCGGCGTCCAAAGTACGCACACGGATGAGGGAGTTCTGCTCTGAGAGTGTGGGGCCGCGGCCCTTCTTACCGTGCACGTCCGTCGTGTGCCGTTGTATCTCGAGAGAACTCCCGACGCTGTTTGCCGTGCAACGAGTCGACGCCGCAACAAATCAGCAAGTATCAGACGCCATCAGACGCCATCAGGCGCTATCAACCGTAATCAGCCACAATCAGCCTACGCCTTTTAGCTCGCTCACCCTGTGCCAGACACGGTGTCGATCCCGAAGCTCGCTTCCGCACTCTCGTTGGAGAAGGCGCTGTTGCTCAGCGTCACGTTGCTACCGAAGCTAGTTTGCATCTTCGAGGCTGTGCGCTGCAAGGAGTCCCAGTGCCGCGGGTTGGGCTCGAATGCCACCGCACAGTACTGTCGCCGGTTCTCGATCTGCAACCATGGAGGCCACAAGAAGTAGCAGGGCGGATCCTGCCGCAAGTAGACAGGGAAGCGGATGCCCGCATAGACGCAGCTCGGCTGCTGGTACCATCGGATCACGCTGTCGCCAGTATTCGCGCCAGTGTCGACGTAGTAGTGAGTGCAGCCGGGGGGCGAGCGCACGCTACCGCAGACGCGATGGGTTGTCTCGTGATGCTGCTCCCATCGGTGCTCGACATGCGACGCGTTGCACATTCTGCACGTCCGCGCGCATCGCTGCCGAATATGTTCGCTGTAATTCTGAACGCGGTGGGAAGATTCAGAGGAGCCGTTCATCAGTGACCATGTGGATACGTTCGGGCCATTCACCGTCGTCGGCGCCGATTCGTGCGTGCAAAAAGTCCTGCGCTTGAAGCACTTGTCTCTCGTCTCCTTGTCCGCGCACGAGCCCTCCGGCAGCGGCCCCAGCCGTACACTTTCGCGGCGCAGTAGCTCGCAGCGCTGCAGCGCGCAGGTCGCAGGGCACTCTTCCGAACTAAGCATAAAAATGAGGCTCGTTGATGTGTGAATGTGAAAGCGCGTCTAGAAGAGTGACAGGAGTGAGTCACGGGGCGGGTGGGCGGGTATGTGCCCTTATTCGCGCGTCGGCTGCGACCTACATGCTCTGAGTACGTAGTACCCGCTTGCCGGGTCCGCGCTTCTCGCCATACACAACCCGTTTACCTGTTCGTGCCGGGCGCCATGAAGGGCGACTGTTCACGGAAGCTGCTCGGCACCGGCGTGATGACCATCTGGGGCGGTGGCGGTGGCTCGCGCCCCTCGGCCGCCGCTGCCGCGCACTCGGCCTCGTACTGCGCCTGGGCCATCTTGGCTGCCTCGAGCTCCTTGCGGTGGCGGCGCTCGGCCTCCTCGCGCAGCTGGGTCGGCGATTTCGGCCGCAGAGATTCGATCTGGGGCGTCGTCCCGAGCAGATGGTTCGAGAGCAGCTCGGGTTCGTCACTCCAGTCGAAGTTGTAGCTCTCGGTGACGCCCTCGAAGTGCTTGTACCACGTGGACGGGTCGAAGTTGGACGAAGAGAGCTGCGAGCCTAGAGTCAGCCAGCCGCGCCGGATGTTCGTGTCGTGCCCGAACAGCTCAAGACGACGCCTGCCGAGGCAGAAGTGCTCGATGATGGCGTACAGCTCGTGGGGCTTATCGGTGGCGCCGTACGCGGGCTCCTCGGAGAGCATCACGTCCGTGTCCACGTTCGCATGGATCACATGCCCATCATAGTTGCGTCGCACCTGCCATCAGAGGTCATCAGAGGTCATCAGTGGTCATCAGTGGTCATCAGTGGTCATCATAGTTGCGTCGCACCGTCCCCTTGATGCCCACCAGGCAGTGCTCCGACGTCGCGGTGACCACGGAATCGGGTAACCAGTGGAAGTTACGCCCGCTTGTCCGGTTCGACTTGATCCAGCAGATGTCCTCGCACCGCCGGTAGCCCCACTTGCGCAGGCATGCGCGGCCCCACCTGATGAGGGAGGCCATCAGAGGTAATCAGATGTCATCAGAGGTCATCAGAGGCCATTAGGCGTCATCCGAGGCAGTCCGAGGCCATCAGAGGCCGTCAGAGGGCATCAGGGGTGCGTACTCGAGAGAGATGCCCGAGCCGCTCCAATCAGCATGCAATCAGCATGCAATCAGCATGCAATCAGAATGCAATCCGAATGCAATCAGCATGCAATCAGCATGCAATCAGCATGCAATCAGCATACTCGAGAGAGACGCCCGAGCCGCTCCAAAGGAAGACGAAGGAGGGAGTATCTCCGAGCGCCTCGATGCGCAGATTCATAATCTCCTGCGGGCTCCACACCTCCATGTCCTCCTCCGACATCACCGCGCCACATGCCACCTTGCGCCTTCGGTACTCTTCCCACGGTGGATCGATGAGGATCACGTCCCACTTGGTGCCCAGCGAGGTCAAGTCAAAGGACTTGAGGTCCACCTTGTGGTACGTCGGCGGCGTCGCGCGTGCCTTGATCAGCTCGTCTTTGGCCTCGATGAGCTCTTTGAGCTTCGGATACTCTTCGAAGCGCTCCTCCACGTCGGAGTCTCGAATGAAATTGGCGGGCCGCTGGCCTGTGTCCACAAAGTGCTGCGCGTAGTCGTTCTTGGCGCGCTCGAAGCGGCTGCCGCGTCCTGTGCCCCATTGCCCCGCGCCCGCCGGGATGACACCGCCGTCGTCGGCACCGCTGCCACCGCCGCCACCGCCGCCACCGCCGCCACCGCCCTTGCCACGGCCCTTGCCGCCCCCTCTGCCACCGCCACCCTTGCCGTACGGCCCGCTGCCGCCACCCCCGCCGCCTCCGCCGCCGCCGCCGCCGCCGCCGCCGCCACTACTACCGTGGTATCGCATTGGGCCACCTGCGCCACCGCCCTTCATCGGCCCACCGCCTCCCTTCATTGGGCCGATCGGGCCAGCACCCATTCCCATGGGAGGGCCGCCGCCCATGGGCGGGCCGCCCCACATGTTCGGAGGTCCGCCACCCTTCGAGGGCGCTCCGAATCCGCCTTGGTTGCCAGGGAAGTTATCCATCACCTGTGCAAGCAAGCCGGATCCGCAGCAGCTGCGCGCAAGCGCGGGCGGGCGCGTCGCGAGAGCGTGCGAGCGCGAGAGTCACAACTTGGCGCGCGAGAAACGTCAATGACGACTGCAATTGGCCGTGCTCGTCCATTCCGTGAATCTGGCAACGTTCATAAATGGCCGGCTAGCTGCTGGCAGAATCGTTCCCGAGGAGCCGCCCATCAGCGGTTCAGTGGTTGCCGGTTCAGTCAGCGCAACTCTCAAAATTATCAAAACAGAAGTCAGAAAAGCCAAGGTGCAACGTGTCCGCGGATACCCACGCCAGCCGCATGCATCGTACCCGCGAGAATGCGTGCGTGCGCGTGCGCGGACCAGAGAGCTGCAGCGATTCGATCCGACTTGTCAGTCCAATCCCCTGACTGACACAAGCATCCGATTCTCGCGCTCGGGCGTTGGCCACCGGCGCGCTGCGTAACACGCGGCGCCGATCGACCACACGATTGGTTTACTCTACGCCTCCCCCCTACCTTTTGCCGATTAACGGCCAGTCTCTGCGCGTTTTGTTCAACATTAACACTTGCATCTTTCACAAAACGCTTCGCGAAGCACTCTATAGTCTATACGTTTGGGTCCGCCGCGTAGAGCTCGTCCTACCGGGTATTCTCCTTTCGGTGCCGACCGTGTCCTCCATCTCCGTAGTGGCACCTCGATAGCCACTTCTCGATGACATTTGGACCCCTAGAAGGGCTCTCCAAAAGGCGCCACAACGCGAACTTGCTTGAGGCAACCTACTCCACGATTGCAACTACTTGGAACAGGCACGCGCACAGAGTAAAGACCGACTGGAAGGCGCTTCTGGCACTGGTTTCTGGGGCCTTACTCGCGCTTCTAGTTGTGATGCTTTCGCAATTGCTATGGAGAACATGGCGTGGTATTCGCGAATATGGCATGGAGACCATAGCTTGCGAACGCCAGCTACGCTGTTGTCCTTGTTGCAACATGCGCGTTGTCGTGCGAACACCTGGCCAGAGTGAGAGCATGGCTGAGCAGCAGCAGTGGAAAGGAACTGACAAATTGGTGGTTGCACCCGGTGTCGTCACAACTACGCTGGACGGCTGGCACTATGAGCATGCGCCTGGAGAGACGTGGCCAGACGAGGAGGAAGGCGCACCGCTGCTGCTGCTGATCGAGCCGTCGCACGGCCGCGAAGTGCTTCTGATGGACGAGAACGCGGCCGCTTCGAGGTTGCAATCCGTCACACGCGGCCAGTAAGCTCGCAGCGCGGCTCTCAACCGCCAGCGGCCGTGTGACTGACTGACTTCCTTCTCTGCCTGTGCCGCCGCCTGTGCACCTGCGCTTGCGCTCACGCCGACCCGACCATGCTTCTGCTTGCTGCCTGCCGCAGTGGGGCCCGTGCGCAGGTGCTGTCGATTAAGGAGGAGATTGCGGCGGCTACGAAGATACAGGCAGCCAAGCGCGGCAAGGACGCGCGGGCTCAAGTCCGCTCGCAGCGAGTGGCGGTAGCGGAGGCAGCGGAGGCAGCGGAGGCAGCGGAGGAAGCGGCGGCGCGAGCAAGGCAGCAGGCAGATGCATGGGCGCGCGAGGCTAAGGAGGCGGAAGAGATGGCGGCGGCCATCAAGATACAGGCGATGAAGCGCGGCAAGGATGCTCGGGGCCAGGTCCACTCGCAGCGAGTTGCGGCAGCGGAGGCAGCTGAGGTGGCGGCGGCTCGAGCGAGGCAGCAGGCAGATGCATGGGCGCGCGAGACTAGGGAGGCGGAGTCGAAGGCTAGGGAGGCTAAATTGGCTGCAGCGGAGTTAGCTCTGGCGGAGCGCATCCAGGCCGCAGAGATCGCGCGACGATCGGTGAGCGGGTCAGTGAGCCAGAGTCCGTCTACGCGCGCTCTCGCAACGCCAGCGGAGTCTCCGATTGTGTTGCTCAGGCAGCTCAAGAGACTGCTCGACGATGGCTTAATCACGCCCAAGCAATTTGAGGTGAAGCGGGAGGAGCTACTCGCCCGCTGGGTGAATGGTAATAGGTAAGTTTCAAAACGCAATGCGAGGAAGAGGTTTTCCGCTCGCGGACTGGCCGCCGTAAATACGTTGCAGCTGTACCGCCTCGACCCGTCGCGCCGTGGACGGCAGTAATGCGGTGTACTCGAACGGACAGGAACAACCCCGCACACAGGCACACACGGCATTGGGGCTATTTATGCTGCAACAGTTGCGCGTCAGGGTCCGCTGGAGGCGTGAGAGAGCAGCGGTCGAGACCCCGCAGCCTGTGCTCCATCTTCATTGTGGCTCGGAGCGCCGATAAATCGACCACGGCAACGGGTGGCGTCTTTGGGTGCCAATCGGTCTTGAACGGGTGACCAGATTCATCGACCTGCAACTTCTTTTTCTCCTCCTCGGAGACTTTGCGCAAATTGCTTTTGAACTCACGGAAAGTGACCAGCCCGTCGCAGTCGTGGTCCATCTCTCTGAAGAGATCCTTCACATCTTCCTGGGGCGCATCGATGCCTATCAGCGGCATCGATCGCAAAAACTCATGCAGCGAAATAACGCCGTCGCCATTCGCATCCCACTCACGAAAGAGGTTCATCACCTGGACCGAATTGGCGGCGAGCGCGCGCTTGATCTGATCTTGGACGGAGAGCGTGCCCTTGAACGCGAAAGCCTCGACACGCATCTGCTGACACATGTCACAGCTGCGCACCCACCGAATGGTATGCTCGAACTCCTTGAGTGAGACCTCGCCGGATCCATCCTCGTCCAACATCTTGAAGAGGCCCCGCATCGTCTCTTCGTCTTCAATCTCGACGCCAATCGATACCATCGCATCGTAAAATTCCTTCTCTGTGAGCACGCCATCGCCGTCCTTATCCCAGTGCTCGTTGAACAGGCTGAAGAGGTTCGACATCACGTCTGGTTCGGCGAGCCTTTTCATGAGCTTTTCGATAGGTACTTCGGAAGAAAGCGACTGAGCGAGCTCCTTGAATGTGATCTTGCCTGAGTGGTCCTTGTCAAAGGTGTCGAAGAGCGTGTCGCGCTCGGATTCCGACATGTCCAGTCCGCTGATCGAGAAGATGAGGTTGCTCAGCTCCTCGCGATCCAGCGTGCCGTTGCCTGACTCGTCCCATTCGCGGAACATATCGAGGGGGCGCATGCCCAATTCGTGTAGCCTCTCTTGGATCCGCGTGACGAGCTGCGATTGGCCGTTGACGTCTATATCGAGCGACAGCTGCCGCCAGCCCGGGAGCAGCGCGCGCATCCTCGGCTTGCGCTCCTTTCCCCACTTGATGGTCGCCTCGATCTCCTCGAGGTTCACAGTGCCCGATCCGTCCTTGTCAAAGAACCTGAAGAGCTCGGTGCACACCTCCTTGGAGAAGGTGAAGCCGAGGTACATGATCGCCGTCGCAAACTCCTCGAGGCCGATGGTGCCGTCGCCGTCCGTGTCCCATCGGAGAAAGAGATCGATCAGGCTCCCAGACTCCTGCAGCATCGTAGAGAGGAGCGACTCGAGCTGCACGGGCGCCACGCGCTCGGCGCGGATGTGCAGCTGCTCGTTGCGCGTCCGAGCGACGAACCCATGCAGCGCCTGCTTCGCAGCGCTGATGGCGGTCTGCTTCGTCCTCCTGGCCTTCAATTCGTGCGAGGCAATCTCGGCCTGAAAGATGACGTCCCTCGGAGCACCCTTGGGCATTTGAACACTACCGCCATGGCGCAGCACTTTCATCAGCTCGATGAGATCGAGCTCGCCGAGATGCGCAATGTCCCACGAGTCGAAGAGCGCAAGCGTGGCGAGCCTGAGCATCTGCGCGCCGACGTCACCCACGTCGACCGGTCGCATTCCATAGAGCTTGGACATGCCAATCTGGAAGTCCTTGCGCCGCACGGCCTCGAACCCGCCACTCTGTGCGCTGACTAAGTAGCGAATGGTCTCCTGGAAATGGCGGCACATTTCCTGGCACAGTCGCTTTCGAAGCCGCTCGTGATCTGAGGGTTGGCCGTCCTCTTTCGGACGCTCTTCAGCCGGTAAGTCGCGCTTGGAGCCGTCGCTGTTGATCAACAGCGCGACGTGCGGGACGACCTCCATGATCAGCCTACTGCCGATTTGATCGAGGTCCTCCGTGGACACGCGTAAACTCCTCCTGTTCTCGCCTCGCACGTTGAAGATCCCCGCGCCGCCTGTCCGATTCAGTTTGGTCAACAGCCGTTGGCTGGACCACATCGCACGGTTGAATTCCCCGGCATCTACAGTGCCAGAGCGGTCGGAGTCGAAGACGTCGAGGACCTTTTCAAGAATCTCATCCGTGACGCTCACGGGCGCCCCGCCCTCGGCTTCTTTGCCCTCAAAGAGCTTTCGCATTCCTTCGCGAAGCTCGTTGCGGTCGAGCTGGCCGTCGCCATCCGCATCGAGCTGAGCCATCATGTCGCTCACCTTGACCTTTCTCTCGCGCATCTGGTTGCGCAGATGCTCGATGAGCATCACCGCTTCGGGGCTCGCCTCCGCTCGCTTTTGTCCGAAGCGGCTCGGGCTGCCCCGGGCGGCGGGGCTCACCGGGCTTGGGGGGGCATTCATCAGGGCTGCCAAGCGCACCCGCGGCGACTTTGACTTGAAGCGCACCGCTTTGCCAAAGCTGAAGCCACCCGTGGGTGTGGGTGAAGAGGCCTCCGCTGGCGCTGGCGCTGGCGCTGGCGCTGGCGAGATGGGCGGCGCCATCCACGCGGTGCTTCGTGACTTAACTCGCACTGCATCCGGCGTCCGTCCGCTTGTGATTGTTGGCAACGTTGGCGCACTCTTTGACAACAAGTGGCTCGCCGGGGTGAGTTCCGTCCCGGGAGTGGACGAATATGAAGAGGAGTCGATGGCCTCTCGGGAAGCCGCAGTTGGAGACTTCGGAAAGTAGACGTCCTGCACGATGGAAGGGACTTGTTTTGAGTCGGGCCGTGGCCCAGAGAGCGTCACAGCCGGCAGCCTCGCCGTCGGCCCCTTGATATGAACACGATTGTCGACGCGAGGGGAGGCACTCTTCGTGCCTTGCTCATAGAGCATTACCAGGGTTTGGTCAAGAGGCACCTCAGGCTTCGATCGACGTTTCTTGGGTACTCCAAGCTTTCGAAGGAGCTCGCCAGGCGATTTCACCTTGCCGAAGCGAAGAAAAAGTGTAAACTCGCGATACGAAAGTGCTTTGCTCGGGAAGAGCCGCTCCAACATGTCGCCCGCCTTCTCAACCATCGCGGCCGACTCGCCCAGGCGCGTCAGCGCATGCCGCACGTCGTCGGTCTTGAGAATCTCAACGCGAGGTCCATCCTGCAGTTTGCATCCGGAGAGCGACAGGTCAGGTTCATGCTTGGTGCATTCTGGAACAGCTTCGTTGACGGCTTGGCGTGCTCGCACCTCTGGCTTGAGCATGCTGAGCAGCTGCATGCAATGGAGCAAAAGGACTTGGCGAGCAGCGTCATCGCTAATCTCTGCGCGTTCTTTGGCGGCTGGGGCAGCTGCCGGAGATGCTGCCAAGCCATCATCCGCCATCGCAGCACGAGAGGAGCCGCCAGTCGTTTCACTTTTTTGCCTTCCGTCGCGGCTCTCAAATGTCAATGCACATGGCGCCTTGGGGACTTACCCCCCAAATCCCTGAAGATGCTGACGGAAACAATGCACACCGCGACGGGTCCTTCGTTTCCATTGGTCTCACTACTCTGACGACGCCGGATCGCATGCAAACGAGGAAAAAAACGACGCTACTCCGATACAAGTCTGTAACGGTGATCTCATTGCTGCCTGGCCGACGCGATTGAACGAATGAGCAGCTTGTCATGCGCCTCGTCCGCCACGACGAGCGAGATCGAGTTCACTCCACCGATACCGATGCCTCCGCCACCGCCTCCGCCGAGGAGTCGATTATCGCCACCGGCACGTCCGCCGACGATGGCCGCTCGTGGCTCATCGATGAGCGACGTGGTGCCGCCAACACGGGCGTTCAGCGTGCCGCCGCAGCCGCAGCCGCAGTCACAGCCGCAGCCAACCACTGCTACTGCCACGCCGACCGCTGCCACGCCGACTCGTGCTGCCATGCCGCCGCCAAGCACTACTAAAATTACCGTGCCGCATACATGTAACGCCGCGAGTCAGCTGAAGCTCATTGGAAGCGGCGGCGGATCCAAATCAGGGAGCGTCGGAGCCAAATTAGGGAGCGTCGAGCTCCTGTTTGGGCCCGAGCTCTACACCGAGCTCTACACCGAGCTCTCTTCTGGTGACGCTTCTGGCGAGAACAAGTCTACAGATCACCCAGTATCAGACCAAGAGCAGCAGCTGCAGCTGCCCGTGCCCGGGCGACGCCCAATCTCTCTCGCCAGCCAGCATGCTTCGAAAGGCCGCCGGCAGCAGCGGACGACCGGGCAGCCGCCTGGGCAGCCGCTCTTGCCTTCGAACTCGGCTTCGGACCGCGAGCACCAGCGGCAGCTCCGTCAATCTCCGAGTCAATCTCCGCGCCTGCACTCGACGACGTCGCACATGTATACGAGGCGCTCGATTCCGCCGACGATGGCCGCTGGCACAGCGAGATTGAGCGGCGTGGTGCCGCCAACACAGGCGTTAGAACAGGCGTTGAGCATGCCGCCGGAGCCGCTCCAGCCACAGCCGCAGCCGCAGCCGCAGCCCACCGCAACTGACGCTGCCACGCGGCGCACGCCGAACGCTCCTGCCACGCCGACTCGCGCTGCCCTAAGCGCTGCCCCGCCGCCGTCCATATTCTGCTCCGTGAATTTCCACGGCGCTCAGCACGACGCGATGATCTCGACAGCTCCCAAGCAATCTCCATCGACGGCTCCCTCCATTGCCAAATTAGGGAGCTCGAGAGCTGGCGACCCAACGGCTCCGATTCGTCAACTGCCAGCAGCGGCTCCGTATCCTCCCTTCTCACCGTCGTCGATCCGCCCGCCCAACCTTGAGCGGAGCCCCTCTCACCAGAGCTTGCCGCTCGACCCCGGCGTTCACCCCGGCGTCCGTAATGGAGAAGGCGTCGTGACGGGCGTCCGTAACGGAGAAGGCGTCGTGACGGGCGTTCGCGTCGTCTCTCGCGTCGGGCATGCGTCCCTTAATGCGTCCCCGGCTCATCCCCAGGCGGCGGCACACGAGACGGAGTCACCATCTTGGTCGCCACCCAATATGGGCCCTATCTCTTGGGCCCTGCCAAATATGGGCTTGCCCGAGCCTCAATCTCAGCCTCGATCACGTGCGACCTTCATGGGCCAGATTGGCTTGCCCGACCTGCCAAATATGGGCCTGCCCAACTTCGACCATTTCGTCAACTATGGGCGTTCGCTCGTGGGCGGTCGCTCGATGACGCCGCCCCCGACGACGCCGCCCGTGCCCAATACGACGCCCTCGCCCATGTCGGCGTCAGCGTCGGCGCGCGTTGCACGTGCCACGAGCACGCATCTCGACAGGCGCAAGGCGGGGATGCGCATCGCGTGTGGAGGGCAACTGTCGCCCACGTTCAAATCGACTTCACCACGGTACGCGCGCCGCTGATTGTACGCTGATTGTGAGTCTCGTCACCCCTGATGGCCTTATTGATTGGTCCCTCTGATGAACCTCTGATTGTGGTTACATCTGATTGGCTCCACTCTGATTGCGACGCATCCTCCAATTCACCAGATGAGAGACACGGATGACTGACTGATCGCTGTGTTAATCGCTGTGTGCTCGCTGGTGGCGTCACTATGATGGCGCGCCCCTGGTCACTTCCTGGTCACAGCTTCTCTGCAGCATGGGAGCATAGCGCGCAAGGGGTGCTGCCGGGCTACATCTATGTCGACCAGAGCACGTACGAGGAGCATCGGGGTCCTGGCGCGTACGACATCCAAAAGGATCGACTCGGTATGTATTTGACGCTCACTACATCCCCTGATTGTACCCTGATTTTAATTGAGACTCGGTACGAATTGGACGCTCGCTCCATCCCCTGATTGAGACTTTAATTGAGACTCGGTACGAATTGGACGCTCGCTCCTTCGGATGTGATTGATTGCCGGGTTGATTGCATACTGATGGCCACTCATAATGAGCCCGGATGACTTACCTCATCAGGTACGAATTGGACTCTCGCTCCATCCCCGGCTGCGGCTGCCGCGATCGCGCTCACCCAGAGCATCTGGCAACAGGGGGGCGCGAGCCATGGCGCGAGCAGGCCGGCGGATGATCGCATTGAAGATCGAGGTGCGCCATGATCGCTAAATCTCCGCATAGCGCATACTTAGTACGGTGTTACACGGGATGCAAATGTAGGATGCAACATGCATGGCATTCCCTGCATGCATGGCAGTAAGGCGGCAGTGAGGCGGGGTGGCAGTGACGAGTGAGCGTGAAAGTGTGAGCATGGGGCTGGTACCGCATTGCTGTGAAGAATACGAGGTGCACATGTACTGTCATGTAGGTAGGTTGCAATTCGGGGATCTAACGCAGACCATGACCATCGCGTACCCGGGCTTCTGATCTGTATGGGTGCCAGTTGGAATAAGGGTACCGTTGTGGGGATCCTCTGACTCGCTGAACTGGCAGGGGCGCGATGGAGGCCACCGAGGGGGGCAGCGAGCACCCTCTCCCAGGAGACTAAGCAGCCACGGTAAACCAATGCACGAAGGAAAGGATCGAAGGAAGACGAGAGTCAGAGGCCTCAGATCCTTCTTTACTTCGCTTAAAGCGAGTAACTTATTTCAGAACTAAAAAACTAGCCCGGCCCCTAAAGGTAAAGCTAAACCCTCACCCATGTGTTTCAGGAGAGCGAGGATCAGAGGAGGTTCTTGTTCCTTTTCCTTTTACTGGTTCTTCTGAATGACTTGGTGGTATTGAGGCCGCTGCCCCAGAGGTGGGGCTCGAGCTTTTTGAGCCGCTGGATGTGCTTTTGGAGCGCGGGGCGCAGCTGCTCGAAGGGCACGTTAAAGTCAGCGTTCCAGTAACACATCCAATCGTCCTGTGGAATCACCTTGGCGTTGGACGCGATCTTTTTCTTCCGCTTCTTGGCGTTGCGTACAAAGCACTCGTGCTCGGCTGCGCGAAGGACGGTCCAGTTTGCAGGCAGCGTGATGGTCGTGAAGTGGAGTGGCCGGCTGAACGAAGGACCGGCATAGCGCGTCACCCAGCGCTTGTCCAGATCGAGCCAAGTGCGGGGCGCACCCTTCGCGAACCCTTCGTTGCGCAGCTGGATCACCGCCGAGCCCTGGCGCATATGGAGAGCATGCACGGTGTCCCCTCCCCACACGCACACGTAGGCGTCGGCCTCGCGCAAGCGCGCAATCTTGGCGGCCTGCGGGAGCGAGGCCGGCAGAAGCGAGCAGCGGAGTCGCG
>Ga0210245_100262_pt1 | contig 47213 bp, 25 predicted proteins | sample ChrtobMetaP3_4mM_FD_155450 | JGI IMG/M metagenome (GOLD analysis project Ga0210245, IMG submission 155450) | Chrysochromulina tobin associated microbial communities from unialgal haptophyte culture, Seattle, Washington, United States - P3_4mM | ecosystem: Host-associated > Algae > Haptophytes >...
TCCCCCTCACCCTAACCCTCACCCTAACCCTAACCCTAACCCTAACCCTAACCCTAACCCTAACCCTAACCCTAACCCTAACCCTAACCCTAACCCTAACCCTAACCCTAACCCAACGAGGAGCGCAGTCGGTGCACGCCTGACAGTCTGAAACTTCGAATCCAATACCTCTATCGTCGCAGTCGCCATCGGAGGCATAGTCTCGGAGGTGACCGACGATGAGGGCGCCGTTGATGGCCGTTGATGGCCGTTGATGGCCCGTTGATGGCCGTTGATGGCTCTTGATGGCTCTTGATGGCCCTTGATGGCTTTTGATGGCTCTGGTGACGGCGGTGGAGGCGACGGCACAGGTGGTGACGGCGGCGGAGGTGGTGACGGCGGCGGAGGTGGTGACGGCGGCGGAGGTGGTGACGGTGGCGGAGGCGATGGCGGCGGGGGTGACGTCGGCGGAGGCGACAGCGGCGGGGTTGACGTTGGCGGCGGTGATGGCGGCGGTGGTGACGGCGGCGGTGGTGACGGCTGCCGCAGCTGAGACACGTTCCTTGCGCCTGCACGCACACGAGCCATCGCAAGAACAAGTAACCTCATCGGTGGCATCCCTCGACCTTTTTGAGATATCTCCGTCGCCCATGTTCAACCCTCGGCGAGTACTTACGTGGTCACGTCCCTCTACGACCATCCGGATTGCAGCGCGATTGAAGGTTTCCCGCTTCTCTTTCCGCTCCTCGCCGTCTCCATGGGCACGTGCGCCGAAAGCGCAACCTCTACATCCTTTGACGGGGATAAGGCGTCCCTGCGGGGAAGCCGTCGGCCCTTACTCGGCGCAACTTCGCCGTCCCCGCCATCTTTCATCTGTTTGGACTCTTGCGTGTTCTCCTCCGACAACGACTGCAACGATTGCGACGACGGCAGTCGCATCAGCTACGAGATCCCGATGTGCGCGGTCGGCACCGACCGCGGCGACTGCGGCGTGCGCACCGCGTCGCCGCCCCCGCCGCCACATTCCCCTGCCACGGTCTGCATGAACAACTGCCTTAACGCCGGCAGCAGCTCGTCCAGCGACGACGGAGGCGGCCCTTGCTCAGAGTTCGCAACGTGTGCCTACCCGCCGTCACCTCCGCCGCCATCGCCATCGACTCCGCCGCCGCCGCCACCATCGCCTCCGCCGCCGTCACCGCCACCTTCTCCATTGCCTTCTCCACCGCCACCTCCACCGCCGCCACCTCCACCGCCGTCACCACCACCCGGGCGTTGGAGTGGAAGCGGGCTGCGAGATGTGTGGCAGGCGGTGATGCGTGTGCGGTGAGTGCGATGAAGATGAATGTTGGTGTCCCTGGGCTCGAAGAGGTAGGTGACGAAGTTGATCGCGGGGTGGATCGTCTTGCCCGCTCTCTAGTGCCGCGGCGCGTGCATGTTGATGTGTGCGCTTGGGTTTTGTGCGTGCGGAGCGGCATGTGTGTGCATGGCGGGACTGTCGTGTTGATCTCGCGTGGCGGCTGGGAGAGAATGGCGGACTCGGGCGGAGATCGCACCTCGAACTGAATTGCGTTCTGTTCGTCGAACGCCTCCGGCAAGGCGACGACGAGTTTAACGAGTGGTAATGCGACGCACAGCGCGAGGCACAGAATCTCGAGGTTCTTGGGTTCGGCGTCTTTTCTACTGACCCTAACTGAACCGGAACCGTAATTGTTCTCACCATTAGTACGTGCGCGCCACCTTGGCGAAGTATGAACGAACAAACGCCGTACTGAGCATTTCGAGAAATGCGCGGCTCTTTCTTGCGAGTTCTGTGCAAGTGCACAGCCGCGAGCGAGCCGCAGCCCGCCCGTTGTCCGCAGTGGTTGGTCCCGGCATGGAAAAATGGACAGCATCCGTTTGGCTTGCGTCGCAGAATGTGACCGCGCATCTGGCCACTGCGTTGCTGGACACAACTGCCACTGACGCCGATGAGCTGGCCATATTGCGCGCACTCGGGGGCAGCATCACTTCTCCGGAAGCACTGGTACTACGATTGGAAAAAGGTCTGCAGGCGCTGGCGACTGAACTGTTACCAAAGCTGCAGGAGCTGGCAAGATCCGATTCCAGCACTGGTGCCGAGCTGCATGATAAGTTTGTGCAGCAGGGTGATGCCTTCACGCTGCAGTTTGGGAGCCTGAACACGTTCTTTGGTGGCCTCGAAGCCAAGATCGGTCCACCGAACCGGAACATTGGCCAGGCGATGGAGCGCGATCATCTGCACTCCGAGGACTCCAGCGACGAGTTCACCACCTCAAACTACATGATGACAACGAGGCCGCAGATCGAGTGGTGGTTCGTCGCCGAGCCGGACCGAGCCGTGGAGTGGCCAAAAGAGGGGAACATCAAAGAGGACGGGACCAGTCATGCGACGAGACGCAGGCCACTGCCGCTGAGCGAGCTCAAGCATCGGCTGCACGAGGTCAACGCCCAGCTCGCCGTGCTCGAGGAGCCAGAGCTCATGCTGGAGGAGGGGCTCGGAGCTCGGCTGTATACAGGCCCGATGTTCGTCAAGTACAATGACCTGCTGCGTGGCTTTGGGGCAGCACTCGCCGGCTGCAAGTCCAACCGGTACGTTACGACCATTCATGTGATCAACTCGGTGATTGTCAAGGCCTCGAAGCTCACCAAGGCGGCGACGATCTACCGCGGCGTCGCGGGAGGCGTGCTCCCGCAGAGCTTCTGGGCGCCTAATGCTCAGGGCGTCCGGGGCGGCATCGAGGGCGCCTTTATGAGCACCACATTCGACCGCGAGGTGGCCCTGCAGTACGCGAGCCAGCCAGGCAAGCCGGGGCTGGTGTTTGAAATGCACATGGGCATGATCGACCGCGGGTGCGAGCTCGGGTGGATCTCGCAGTACCCGCACGAGCGCGAATGCCTCTTTGCACCACTCACCGGCATCGAGGTGCTCGGGACGCGAATCGAGGGCGCGGTGCTGGTGGTGGAGGCGAGGTTGAGCATCAATCTCAATGCGCTCACCATCGAACAGGTCATTTCGAAGCGGCGCAAGATGGTGGGCGATATGTGCATCGCGATGCAGGCGGAGATTTTGCACGAAGCTCGCTCAGAGCCCAGCTGGGCGCAGCTGGCCTCCGCAGCGGTGCCTCTGCTGCCACAGTTCGCCGCCACAGCCGCCGCCCCCGCAAAGGTGCTGTCACGGCAGGCGGCCGGCGCCGATGATGATGATCAAGCCGCTCAGTCGGCCTCGACAGACATTCTGGCCGCGTGCATTCGGGACGAGTCGCACGCGACGATGAACCGATTCTACACCGACGAGCCCGAGAGATACAACGACGACACGCACCTCAGCGACACCATCTCGAACGCGATTGGCCTCAAGAGGGCCATCTCATCGTACCCCGTCGCGCTGCAGCAGCTCGCAATCCTGCACAAGACGCAAGATGAGCTCTGCCTGCGCTCGATAGACGTAGGTGCCCACTTGATGATCGAGAACGTGACGTTCAACTTTAACATCGGCCCGCCGCGGCGTCACGGCTACGCCTTGTGGGCGCGGACGCCACAGCTCGAGATGCACGAAGGTGAGTACGTCATAGCAGTGGAGCAGTTGATGGGATACCTTGCATTGGGCGCAGGCATCCGGTTCCACACATCGGTAGGACGCGTACTGACGGTAAAGGCGGGCCTGCAACCCAAGGGGCTTGTGCTACCCAGCAACCAAGATTCGTGCAGCCGCTTTGACGCGCCCGAGGGGTCGCAGGTGGTCGGCCTGGAGCTGAGTGCCATGTGCCCCAGCTGTTTCCATCTCCCTTACCTTCCCTGGTGGCTCAAGTGGGTCGTGATGTGGGCCTCACCAACTCGTCTCGTGGGTCTCAAAATGCACAAGGCGCCGCGCGTGTGGCACGCGTCAGACGCCAGTGCCACCGTCCACGCGCTCGGGATGCTGCTGCAGCACAAGGAGCTGCACATTGGGCAGCGGCTGACGCTTGCGCTGCCTGACCCGCAAGGGAAGATCGCGCACGGCATCTCGGCTCTGCTGCTGCTCTCGCGAACCTTGACGGACCTCTCGTTTGCCAACCTTGGCTTCGGCCCAGAGCCGGCCAAGGCCATCGGCGCTGCACTGGGCCGCAACACAACGCTCACGCGGCTCTCTATCCGCCATGTTCGGCTGGGCACCGCTGGTGCCGTCGAGATCTTTCGCGGGCTGCATTGCACTGGGTCGAGACTTCGTCACCTCATCCTCAACCACACATCCATCGACCCTGCCTGTGGCGCCCACGTGCGCGCCGCTCTCCTTGCGCCCACTGCGCTGACCGAGCTTGACCTCGCGGACAACAAGCTTGGCCCGGGCGGCTGCGAGGCCGTCGCAGAGGGGCTCGCGGGCAACCGCTCTCTCGAGGTGCTCCGGTTACCAAACAACGTGATTGAGGAGGCGGGTGTGAAGGCAGTGGCCGACGCTCTCATTACGGCGGGCGCCTCCTCCGCGCTACGCGTGCTCGATTTGTCGAAGAATCCTATGGGCAACCAGGGCGGCGTGCTCATGGGCGGCGCTCTCGCGCACAACCCACCTCTCAAGGACCTCCGTCTGGGATACGATTACCATGCGGAGGTCTCAGGTTTCCTCCCACCATTCAGATACGAGATTGGAGATGAGGGTGCGATTGCGCTCGTCGAAGGCCTGCGCACCAACACCAACCTTATATTCCTCGGTTTGCGCGGCGCATCAATTACTCTGCAGGGCTCAGCTGAGCTGGCACATGCGATGGTGATCAATCCCGAGCTTGACGTCGACTTGCAATGGGACATCTTCGCGCGCTTCAACATACTTATGCTCGTTCCGGGCTGCATCAGTGTGTTTGGATCCCAGAAGCGAAAGACACGGTGGAATTACCGGATGGCGCAGAAGCTCAAGCAGCGACAGCGGCGACAGAGCAGATTGACCCCCGCCGTCTTGGGACCCTTGCGGTCGGATCTGCAAGAGGTTCTACTCCGAGACTGACACGAGTGCGGTCCCACAGCGGCCATCGGAGCGGGCACCTCGTCGCTTGGGACACGGATCCATAGGCTATGGCTTACCACACGGCCGGAGTGTGAAAGGGGATCCGCCGGAAGAAGATCACCGACATGAAGATGCGCCTTCTCAAGGACGCAGTCAAGGCGGGCGGGCGGCCCGCCGGCTGATCGAGATTGGCTCAGGGATGGGACGAGAGGGCCCGCGGGTCTTTGAATAACACCGTTTACCCCGGTCTGACGGCGCCGCTTTGCGTGACCCTCGCCTTGACTGTGTGAAGTCGTAGAGGCCGGGGAATTGAATTGGGAATAGTCGTGATGGGGCACGTGGCTTTGTGTTCTTCTCTCAAGTCAAGTTTAATGAATACAATAAGCGCCGCGCCGCGCCACCTTCTATGTGCGCGCGACAGGAGCAATCCTGTGGGCTCTGACAAAGAATACTCACACTTTCCTCTCAGCCTGCGAGCGGCCCTCTCGGGCTGTGAGCGCGACCTCGGCGACCGGGGTCTTGATCTCGCTGTCCTGGGTACGCACAGGCAGGTAGTCCTGCCGGCGTAGGGGCGCTTGCTGGTAGAGGCTGCCGCCGCCTAGACAGACGCACAGCGCGGCGATGCCGCCGGGCGAGGCGTGCTTGTCCCAGATCAGCACGTTGATGAGCACGGTGAGCAGCTTGTTCATCACGCCCACTACCGTGTATGCGGTAGCCGTCACGACCGACTGGCACTTGAAGCCCGACCACGAGATCCCGATACCAGCCACGCACGAGAGCGCGAGCATGCCGAGTGCCTGAAGCGTCCAGTCCGTGGTAGCGAGGGCTTCAAAGTCGCCCGCGACGACGCCGATGAGGGCGGTGGGCGCGATGGCGAGGGCGTTCGTGTAGAGGACCGGCGACCAGATGGATTGCAGGCCGAGGCCCGAGACGAGGGTCTTGCCGTACGTGAGCTGAAAGATGAGCAGCACGAACCATACGGCCACCCACGTGTATGCAGCCTGCTGCGTCTCGCGCTCCGCCAGCGTCTGCCCTGACTTGCTGTCCAACGCCACGTAGGCAGAGGCGCCGAGCACGATAAGGACCATCGCCAGACACGAGCGGCGAGAGGGCAGCGCACGGTTGTAGAAGATGTAGTCGAGGACGGAGACGCAGATGGGGGCGCACGAGCGAAACACGATGATCGTCTCGACGTTGGCGACCATGAGCACCTTCATGTTCGCCCATGTGCCGCCACTGAATGCCAGGATGTACACCACAAAGTGCTTCACCTTACGCCACTCGAGGGTATCGAGCTCCAACGCGCCACACGCCCAGCCCGCCATCACGCCGACTGCCGTTGCGACGAATTGCACGACCGTCACAAAGGCAGGAGCGTGTATGTGGTGCACGGCCAACTTGTTGAGCACAAGCATGCCACCCGAGCAGAAGCAGTAGAATGCAACGATCGCACCGACGGACATCGACATGGCCCGAATGAGCCCGTGCGACACCGCACACGACGACCGACACAAAAACGAGGCTCCGACATCCCCCGGGAAGAAGTTTGATTTCGGCCGCGCCGTGCTGGCGGATTGGATGCGCTGCTGCTCCGCTGTTTGCTCCGCCTACCGGGTAGTGCGCTCGTCGCTTGAGAAATGATTAGCTTTGTTTTGGGCGTGTATTTTAAGTCCATTATAGTAGCAATCAGAGGATTCCCACATCCACACGCACAGCGTCTCGCACCAGCCACGCACAAGATCCAAGAGCACACCATTCCCTCTGGCGTCAAACGGTAGCGAACGTAGCGTCCGGCGCTGATGATGCAAGGGGGATCGCGGGAGAGTACGGCGCTTCCCCCGTGGAGAAGACGACAGGCGCGGGCGCGGGCGCGCTGATGGCTAGCGTGGGCGCGCTGGGGCGCAGCGCCTCCGCCACGAGCCGCTCAGCGGCTTCAAAGCTGGGCGACGCAAAGTCCGCAAGCTCCGCCGAGGGCGTGTTCGGGCACACCGGGGCAGCGCGTGGCGCCGTCATGGAGTCGCCAGACAGTTTCGTCGCCGTCGTCAGCGAGGGCGTTGGCACCGGCGTGGGCATTGGCGCCAGCGCGGGCGTGGGCGCCGGCGTGGGTGCCGGCGTGGGCGCCCGCGCACCACTCGCCCCCCCCCTCCCCTCGTGCGCCTCGCCGGCCGACGCCTGCAGCCGGTTCAGCTCGGATTCGAGGAACTCGATGCGGCGCGTGTAGTCGGAGCGCAGCCCCTCGATGCGCTCCTCGACGAGCCCGCGTCGGCGGCGCTGCCAGAGAGTGCCCCACTTGGCGTACGCGAGAGATGGGCGGAGGAGCTCCTCCGTGCTGTAAATGGCCCCGAGACCGCGCCCCGCCTCGGCCTCGGAACCGCTGCCCGGGCGCAGCCAGCGACCCTCTTGCGCGGGGCCCAAGCCGGGCGCGCCCGGCTCGCCTGCGCCGCACGTGCCGCCGCCCGCGCCGCCGCCCGTTGCGCCGCCAGCAGGCGGGCGCGGCAGGCCGAGCACCTCGTACATCATGAACGTGCGGAAGCGTTCGGCGTAGTCGTGAGGGTCGAGGGCCGAGATGCCCAGAGCATCGGCCCCCTTGCAAATGAGGTGGTACAGGGCGACGAGGACGAGGCGTTGCATGCGCCAGCGCAGGTTGTAGAACTCGAGCACGTCGATGATGCCGAAAAAGTACGCCTTTTGGCGCTCGAGCGAGATGTAGCCGCCCGCCGCGCGCAGCTGCTCGAGCCGCGCCTCACTCTGCGCCTGGTTGAGGTGCGCTGGGAGCCGGACGATCCCGACGAGCAAAGAGTAATCGAGCAGCCCCTGCGACGCCAAGAACTTGGAGTCGCCTACTATGGTCTCCGCGATATGGAGCCGGTCGCTCTCATTCACGTCTACCGCCATGGCAATGTCCATCCACTCCCAATCCTTGAGTGTGCCGTATGCTGGCTGCTTCTTCACCCGCCTGCCCGGCGCGCTTCCCGCGGCGCCGGGCGTGCCGCTGACTTCGTCGAGGTCGGCGCCGGCGAGGCGGTGCAGGCTGCGCGCGGCGAGGGTACGTCGGTTGGCTGTGGCACCCTTGAGGTCAAACGCGAGCCACGGGCGCACAGGCACAAAGTTAGCCATGACTACAAAGTACACCTTGCCCGAGAAGGCCCAGCGTAGCGTCATCGAGTGGCAGCCCAGGTACTGGATGAACGAGTGGCCGTCGCGCTGCGCCACGTACTCCTCGTACGCGGGGAGCAGCGCCATGAGCGACTGCTTCTCGCGCCGCGAGATCTGCTTCACGATGAAGCACGAGGCGGGCCGCTCGGCGTCGGCGCCCGTAGGCGGGAGGACGCGATAGAAAAAGGAGCCGCTCTTGCCCTCGGAGACGCTCTCCTTGAGTCTCTGCCGCCACGTGTCGCCGAGCGTGGTCAGGTCGTCAGGAAAGGCTCGGGCATACGCGGCCGCACTGACGCCGAAGAGCAAGCGCAACCGCCGGAAGCGCTCGACCTCGTAGTGCTGCGCCTGCGAGCGCGGCGCCGCCGCGTCGACGAGCGCGGCGCGCAGTGCGTTCATGTGGCTCTCTGAGGCGGACCGTGGGATGGGTGCCGACGCGCTCAGGCCTTCGGAGTACGAGACCGGCCGACCCGCCGGCGGCATGTACGGTCCGGGAGAGCGTAGGGGAGGTAGCGGGCTGAGCCCGAGACTCTCAGCCCGGAAGAGTGGAGGGAGGCTCTCGACATCGTCCAGACCAAGCGAGCGCAGAGCCCGATCGGAAGCCGCCTTCATCTGGAAGGCACCCAAGCCCCGGGGCGGTGATGAGGTGGAGGAGGCGCACGCCACCGGCGAGACGATCTCGATCGGCTGCCACGAGTCCCCACAGCGCGAATCCCCCTGGGCGTTGCTATGGCCTTGGCCACGGCCGTTGCCGTGGCCATTGTCACCCCCTGAGGTGGGCGAGCGCAGAGACTTCCACCCGTCGGGCCGGCCGGTGTGTGCGAGGGCGCTCGGAGGGGGGGCGCTCCCGCCCATGGCGCCCGCGCTGAGGAGCGGCTCGGCGAGCGGCGGGTGGGCGGCGGCGTGCTCGCGGCAGGTCGCGAGCGGCGGCGAGGCGAAGGAGGCACGGCGCGGCACTTGGCTGCTGTCGGGCCGGGGTGAGCTTTGGTGGGACTGAACGCGTGTGAGCTCGCGAGAGCCGGCGCCAATACTGGCACCGGCGAAGGAGCCGGAGATGGAGCCGGAGATGGAGCCGGTATGCGAGAGCTCGCCGAGATCGATCGAGGCCCGCCATGGCGGCTCGGCCGCTCGGCGCTCGTGCGCGCGTGCCAACTGCTCCTCGCGGAGCTCCCACTGTGCTAGCTCGCCGATGCCGACGGCCACGTCATACAGGAGCTCAAACCGAAGCTCCTCCTTGAAACCGACCTCCTCAATGCCTTGCAGCTGCGCCGCCCGCAGCTGCCATCCCTGCCCCTGGGCGCCCGCGCCCGGAGCGCTCCCCGGGGTAGCATTGCCAACTGGTACAGTCCGCGCCCGCTGCAGCATGGGCAGCCCGGCGCCGCGGTCGGGCAGTTTGGCGCGTACGTGGCCTGCCCCCGGCGCGCGCGTGGCCATTTCCTCATGGGCGGGCTGGAAGCACGTCCACTTGGTGAGCGAGCAGACGCCGAAGGAGAGGTAGAGCACGTCGTTGATCACAAGCCAGCCCGCGAGGGAAAGGATGGGGCGCGAGCACCAGACGAGTAGCAGCAGGTTCCACACCGCGGGCAGCCCGAGCCACTGCCCGACGTCATCGGCCAGCAGGAGGAACACCATCGCCGCCGACAGCTGCATGCCGTGTAGAACGAGGTACGCCGTGCCATGGCGCATCACCCGTTGGCGCGCCAAAAACGAGATCGATGGCGCCGCTTGGTCGCGCCGTGCATTGCGCAGCAGGGCGCTCGACACAAGCAGCCGCACGGCCGTATGCAAGAAGAAGCCGCACACTGCAAAGAGCCCAAACGGCACGTACACAAAGGCGGCGCCCAGGCAGTTCAGCCCCGCATACTTAGTTTCGACATGGTCCGTCCTGCACACGCGCGCGGAGCGAACGACGTGTGAACGAGGTGTGAACGAGGTGGTAGGACGTGAGAGACGCGCGGCACGGGGGCGCGCGTGAGGCCGGTGGACGTCAAATGGGGATGCGCGTGATGGCGCCGAGTGTGCGGGGGGCGTCGGGGCATTGGGCCCGGGCGTTGATCCGGCGCGCACAGGTCGAAGTTCCGGATGACGCCCGTGATCACGCCGATGCCAGCTGTGGCGGCGAGCGAGACGACCACGACGAAGAGCGGATAGATGGGCCGGTAGCGGTCCGGCTCGAAGGGATTGCGGTACGTTGCGACGATATCGAGGAACATGAGGAACCGCCACGCATGAGCGGCGATCTCGAAGGCCGACACACATAGCAGTAGAGGCGCGATCGTGTTGGTTGGACCGTTGAGTAAAAGGTCGCCTTCCTCGGGATTGGGCTCAAAAAACCAGAGCGCCAGCAAGCATCCCGACACGACCATCTCGCAAAGTGCCGCACGCACCATGAGCCAGCCGGGTGTGCGGCGAACGCGTGGTATCATGCGGTAGAGCACTACGAGCGTGAGTGAGCTAGCAATCGCCGCCGTGGTGATTACGACGAGGTCGTAACGGACGCTTCCCGGCTGGAGCTGGTGGTCTGGCGGTGACCCTGGCGGAGACCCTGGCGGCAAAGGGGCCATCGGTGGTGCGGGTGGTTGTACGGGCGGTTGTGTGGGCGGCTCCATTGGCGAGGTCGCCAAGACTTGGCTGCTCGCTCACCCGCCAAGGGTGCCTCGAGGGTGACCGGCGACACCGTCTGTAAGCCCAACACGTTTAGTTTCGTCAACCCAATTGTTTCTTGGGAAACGTCCGGACCGGGTGTGTGCATACGCAGGTCACGCACCCGCGGCGAGAGCGAGACCGCGCCGACCGCGAAACGGCAGATCGGGGGTCTCGGGGCACGGACACGCACTTAGCCAGTCTCACACGCACGGAGTCGGTGACGGAGCGGAGAGATCACTCGCACCTCTTGAGATCATCTCTTGATCTCTGAGATCAGAGATGTGTAAGGGAGGTGAGTCCTTTGTCCTATCTTTCCGAGATCTCGCACTCAAGAGATCTCTCACCCACAGCAGGGGTCACAGCAGCGGCCAGCGCTGCGCGAGCACGGATGCAACACAGGACTTGACATGCGAAAGGGTGAGTTTCGCAGTTTCCTATCGTGTTTGGGGTCAGTTTCCTATCAGATGCGTATCCTGATGTATCGTGATGTATCCTGAGACTGCATCCTGAAGGATACTTGTATCCTGAGTGTATCCTGATGTATCTCAAATGCATCCAGAGATAGTTGATATGAATATGAAGGGGACAAGCGGGAAACATGCGAGATACATACGAGAGACAGTAACACTTGTAACATGGTCTCAAGGTGTCACAATGGTCAATGCACCTGCACGCGGCACAGCTCTTCCTCTCACTTCTGCAGCCTTTGCCCCCACCTTCTGCACCATATGGGCACCGGCCCCTCCTAGAAATTCCTACTCTTCTCGCTGTGCCTTCGAGCTGCAGCTCCTTGCCCTCCGCCTTGCCGTGCGCTCCACGGTACCACGCCGCGTCCGTCCCACCCGCAGCCCTCCGCACGCGATCGACCACACTAGCGGATGAACTGGCTTTTTGCCCCACCAAGCCTCCTCGAACCCAACACGTACAAACGGCCCGATGCCGAGGTCCTCCCGCTGATCACGCCAGCAAAGGCCAGAAAGAAGGATCAGGTGCGCCGCATATTGCACCAGCGCTGCTGCGCACGGCACGCCGGCCACGGTGCCCTCTCGCGCCGCAATTCGTGGTCCGCCGCCTGTTTGCCACCCCGCTTGCCGGTGGCCGCACGCCCCCTCCGCGACAGGCAGGGCGGTGGACTCCTCCCCTCTGTGGCGGAAGACCGCCGACGCTCCGATTGCTCGCCGCGTGCGACGCGCGCCGCGTGCGTGGCGCGGGAGCGCGCACCCCAGTGGCGAGGCGTCGTGGAGGCGAGTACGCTCACAGGGGGGCGGAAGAGGCGGTGACGGGGATGGGCGGGCGACGCGTGGCTCCGACCCGCAGCGCACGGTACCGCCGAAGCTCCGACTGCAGCCGCGACGTGCGCCGCCGAGGGCGCGGGGGAGCGCACAGCCCGGCGGCGAAGCGGTCAATAACGCCTCTCCCCCACCCGCTTGCCCATCTCATCGTCCAGTCGCCCCTTGCCGTGTGCCACGTACAGGACGGGTGGACGCCCCTCGACATCGCCGCTAAGTACAGCGTATCGGTGGCAGTGGTGAAGGCGCTGCTCGCGGCGTACCCGGAGGCCGTCAAGGCGAAGAAAAAGGTCCGCCGCCCCGGCCCTGCGTGCCGCGCGCATACAACATCTCCCACACCCGCCGTCCACCTCGTCGCTCAGCCACCCCTCTGCTTGCCATGTGCCACGTACAGGGGACCAAGCGCATGACACTCCACATCGCCGCTAAGTTCAGCGTATCGGTGTCAGTGGTGAAGGCGCTGCTCGCGGCGTACCCGGAGGCCGTCAATGCGAAGGACAAAGTACGCCGCCAGCGCCATCCTCGGCGACGCGATGGCAGCGCGCGCGCCCATTCGGCAGCGCCATCGTCGTGCGCAACTCTCGCCCGCCGTCCGCTTCGCCGCTGAAGACCCGCTCTCGCTCCGCCGCCGTCGCTCTCCGCGTGCCCGCGCCGCAGGACGGCGACACGCCCGCCAACAGGGCCGTCAAGTACAATAAGAACGCCGCGGTTAAGGCCTTCTTTGCGAGCGGCAAGGTGCGCCCGCTTCGCGTGCGTATCGAGTGCGGTGGGGGCAGATGTGTGGCCACTGCGCGCGCCTCGAGGGCACTCAGAGGGCACCAGGACCCAAGACTTCCACGATGGAAACATGCGTCCTGAGCGGTGCGTATGCGTGTGATCACATGTGTGCGCAGCACTTGGAGGCGGCAAAGGCGGAGCAAGACGCTCAGCTTGCTGCAGCTACCGCTGTGAGCCTCGACATCTCCGGCCCTGTCACTCCACCTCCCCCGCCACCATGCCCTGGCATTCCATCTCCCCCGCCCCCAGCGCTCGCTGAGAGAGCCGCAGCAGCAGCATTAGCGGAGGCGCCAGAGGAGCTGCGGCGCCGAGCAAAGGCGCTGGGGTTCCTTCAGATGCTCACGTCTCTCAACGTTGCCGAGGACGCAACGCTGAAGATGGCAGTCATGTGGTGCGACGAGAAGGGCGCGACGAGCGTGACCGACATCGTCGAGTGGGACCTGGTCGACGACTTTGTTCGCCATCTCGGCCTGAAGCTGATCCCCGACAAGAAGCTGCGTAGCATGTTGCAGGCGGACGACAGCGACGACAGCGACGACAGCGACGACAGCGACGACTGCGACGACAGCGATGAAAGCGATGACAGCGACGACAGCGGCGACAGCGGCGACAGCGGCGACAGCGGCGACAGCGACGACAGCGGCGACAGCGGCGACAGCGGCGACAGCAGCGACAGCAGCGACAGCAGCGACAGCAGCGACAGCAGCGACAGCAGCGACAGGAAAAAGGCGGCGATTCTCGAGCAGGTGCTGGCCGGCCAGCAGCAGGTGCTGGCTGGCCAGCAGCGGATCGAGGCTGGCCAGAAGCGGATGGAGGCCGGCCAGAAGGAGACCATGGGCCTACTGGCGCAGATCCGACTCACTCAAGACAAGGCGATCGAGATGCTGTCTGCACAGTCGACGATGCTGACCACGCTGCTCCTCGGAACCCAACCGGCGCCTAAGCTCGTCCTCTTCCTGCCTGTTGCTGAAGAGACCCGCAAGGGGAAGGTGACCTCATGGTTCAAGAAGGCACTGAGCCCCAAGGCCTGGCTCAACCATCGCGTGCGCTTATTCTTTGTCGATCCGTACACTTATACCGTGGCCAAGACGCGCCCAAATAGCAAGGGCGATGGTGAGGGCTTTGAGCTCATGTTTCCCAAGGAATGGGTCGTCAAGGCGATGCCGTACATCAAGCTCGGGCTGACGGCGCTCAAGGTAGCTGCGGCCGCGGGCAAGCTTACGGGCTTCCCGATACCCGCCCTCGGATCCAAGATGGCAGGCAAATGGATCGACTCGCAGCTGAGCGCGCTGGGCAGGTTAAAGGAGGAGGCGATCATCCAGATGTGTGCCATGACGGAGGATGAGGCCACGGCGAAGGAGCTGCTGGGCGCCGTGGACGTCAAGTGCCAGGAGCTGCTCGGCGAAAAGGCCCAGGAGCTGAAGTCAGAGCTGAAGCTGGTCGATGGCGAGCCGCTCAAGAAGAAGCTCATGGACTGTCTCGAGATATCGGCCAGGGAGCTCGACGCGTTGCTCTTAAAGGAGTATCCCGACTGGAAGGGGCAGTGCGGCCTTAAGCTTGCCGTCCACAAGCCATCTGGTGCGTGCGATTGGGTGCTGCCGGAGTACCAGAACACCTTTGAGGTGAATGGCACAGGCACGGTTATCAGCTAGCCGGCTATCACTGGGCTTGTGCGCATCGACCAAAGGCACTTGAGCAGCTGAAGTCCGCCGACCAAGCAGCCCCTGTCGGCAATTACTGGAACGGCGGGTACAGCGGCTGGTTCGACGGCCAGCATGTTGTAGAGGAGTCGCGCGGGCGTGGGAGCAGCGCGCGCCTGAGCACCACTTGGGCCCACCGATGCGGCAGGGCGGATGATCAGGGGACACTGCCACATCGGTGGGGGCAAGAACGCGGCCGGGATGGCATGCGGGCTTACATGCGGGCTGGGTGCACCAAAAAGGAATTAATCGAGTCGGTGCCGGGTTGTTGTGATCTCTCGTAGATCTCTCGCTGCCCGCTGCAGCGTGCGCAGGCCGTGCAGCTGCAGCGTGCAGGGACCGGACCAAAGGAATCAGGGTGTGGAGCGGCGCTCTGTGCGGCGACTGCACGGCACGGCAGGCTCGTAGCAGGCTGGTCCGGTCAACTTGCACGTCGGCAGGCGGGTGTCTGGTCGCAGGTCGGTCGAGGGTACGGGTCGGCGGTACGGATGTACGGTACAGCTTTCTGTACTTGAGTGTCGCCAGGCCGACGGTAGGCTGCAGTTCTGGGACCTGTGTGTGCGCGTGACCGCGTGTGTGGTGCAGGTAGGGGGGGGTCATGTTATGAAATGCCGAGAACCACAAGAACCGACCAGGCATTCTCGCTGAAACGGCCGTCTTTTCGGCCTAGGAGTCAGTATCTCGCCGCAGGGGCCTGCCTGCCTGCCGATCAGGCACCAGAGGACCAGCGCCGGCCGCTCGTGTCCCGCCCGCGTTTCCCCCGCGTAGCATGTCGACGGTTTTTTGTGAACGAAGTCCCACCCGCCATCCCCTGTCACCGGTCGCACTGGTTTGGGGTCCCAGGTCCCAGGCCTGATCAGCCCCTACAGTAGAGGCAGGGACCCTAAATGGGACCCCCAACCAGTGCGACCCAGCTGATCAGGCCTGATCAGCCCCTACAGAGGCTCGTGGGGCCCTATGGGACCCCCAACATGTGCGACCCTGATCAGGCCTGATCAGCCCCTACAGAGGCAGGGACCCTAAATGGGACCCCCAACCAGTGCGACCCTGATCAGGCCTGATCAGCCCCTACAGAGGCTCGTGGGGCCCTATGGGACCCCCAACCAGTGCGACCCTGATCAGGCCTGATCAGCCCCTACAGAGGCTGGGGCCCTATGGGACCCCCAACCAGTGCAACCCTGATCGGGCCTGATCAGCCCCTACAGAGGCTGGGGCCCTATGGGACCCCCAACCAGTGCGACCCTGATCAGGCCTGATCAGCCCCTACTGAGGCTGGGGCCCTTTGGGACCCCCAACCAGTGGCAGTGCGACCCTGATCAGGCCTGATCACAGATCAGCCCCTCCAGAGGCTGGGACCCTCCATCCCCTGGCCCGAAGCCCGCGACCCTGATCAGGCCTGATCAGCCCCTCCTGACCGGCCTCTCCTATCAAAATCGGGTAGTTTTTCACCTCATGCGCCGGGCACCTTGAAAATCCGCTCTTTAGACCTTTCGACCCTGATCAGGCGGGTCACCGACCCTGAAAGGGTTTCGGCACCGATTTCCCGCATCCTCTCACAAGCGAGATCTCGACTCAGGAAGTCTCTCACCCAGCACGCCACAGCAGCCGCGCGCCAGCGCAGCGGCGAGCACGGGACGCAACACAGGAACTTGCAATTCGTAGCTCCACAGCAACGAATACGGCTCAATAACAGTTAACACGCACGCGCGCGACGGGGCGGACCAGGACCGCCGCGCGCCTGGCCGCGGCGGCCGGTGCGCGGCCGCTGATCGCGGCCGCTCGCCGGCGGCGCTTCCCGTTCTCGGGTCTCTCCGCGGGCACCGGACAGGCACCTGGCGTGCTACTGGCGTGCGCGCACACGCGGGCGACTGGCACACTCGAGGTACAAGCATTGGCCGTAGCATGGCCGCCAAACGCCGAAGCGATGGACGCCGCAATACAAGAGGACCCACACGAGGCACCGAGTACGATACGGTGTGCGCGTGCCAAAACGCCCCTCTGCCCATCTCATCTGCCGCCGCGGCTGCCGCCGCCGTCATATGCGCACGAACCGAGCGCCGTGACGAGCGCCGCTGCCAGACCATCCGCCGCCGCCGTTCACGCCCTCTGCTGCCACCACGCCACCAAAGGGTCACCGAGAGCTCACCGGCGTGTCGTCACGAGGACGATTGCTTCTCCTCGAGGCGCGCGACGAGGCTGTGCAGCTTCGAGCCGAGGTCGACGAGCTGCTTGCTGTCGAGGGTGGCAAAGTCGTCGAGGGCGGGCAGCTCGGAGCGCAGCCACAGAGGATGATGATCCTCGGTGTGCGCGGCGCGGTCGAGTCGCAGCCCAAAGTCGTGGCCCTCGATGGCGAATGAGAACTCGAGGAGCTGCTGAAGCGCCGTATCCACACGGCGCGCCCCATCGGGAGGCAGAGAGAGCGCGCCGCCGCCCTCGGCGATCCGGGACAGGAGCTCCGCCTGTAGCAAGCGCACCGGCTCGCTCATGTAATCCTTGTCTTTGCTCGAGCTCGAGGCGCTCGAGGCGCCGCCACCCTGCGCCTGCGCCGCCTTCTTGCGAAGGTGTGGGATTTCGGCCGCCATGCGCAGCGCGCGCATCGAGGACGCCGCGGCGACCTTAGAGCAAGCGCTCGCGAGCAGATTCTGGTCGATGGTGGCCGCGAGGGAGACAGCGTCCTCACGCAGAAGCTTAGCCGCCGCAGACCACTGCTCGCTCGCGCTCGGGTGGCTTGCATGCAACTGACGCTCGAGCACACGGGCCGATTGCATCAGCCGCACGGCGCCATCGATGAGGAGCCTCAGCCCCACCAGCCCACCGTCTCGCCGCGCCGTCGTCACCATGGTACTCACCTCCCCAATCACCTTGATAATCATAGGATTCATCGGCGGCGCCGCCGGTGCCGGCACTGGAGCCGGCGCGGGCGGCGCGGGCGGCGCGGGCGGTGCGGGCGGCGCGGGCGGCGCAGGCGGCGCGGGCGGCGCGGGCGGCGCGGAGCTGCCATTGGCAGAGGCGCTGGCGGCATTGGTGAGAGTGGACAGGCGAGGGTCGCTCGAAGTGTCGGCAGCCCTCACCGACCGGCTGCTGCCGGATGCCGCCAGACCGCCCCCTGCGCGCGGCACCCCGCTGTTGCTGCTGCTGCCCGCTGCGGTCGTGCCGCTCCTCGCTTCATGACCCTGGCCGCCTCCCATAACGCCTCCCTGGCCGGTCCTGTCCGATCCTGTCTTGTCCGGTCCGGTCCAGCAAGTGCTCTCCTTGTCGAAGCTCTCCTGGCTCCTGCCATCGCGCGCGTCCGCCCGCGCGCCGGCGCCACCGGCGCGGCTCAAGTCCATGGCACTGGTCGCGGCGGAGGCACCGCGTTCGCTGCCCCTTCGCTCTTCCGCCCGGCGCGCCCAGTCACGCCCGTTCGGGGCGGCGCGCCGTATGGGCGACTCTGAGCGTGCGGAGCGTCGTCGCTTGCCCTCGCCCCCATCCCTGGAGCCATCCCTGGAGGCATCCCTGGAGGCATCCCTCGTGCCATCCCTCGGGCCATCCCTCGGGCCATCCCTGGGGCCATCCCTGGAGGCATCCCTGGGGCCATCCCTGGAGGCATCCCTCCGCCAACCACCGCTGTCCCTCTCGTCATGTAACAGCTCCGAGAGGACACTACTGCTGCCGTGAAGATCGCTCGCTGGCGCAGCCGTGGCGATGGCGCGCCGCCCTTTGGTGCCCACTACGGCGCCGACCGTCGGCGCGGGGCGTGAACCGCCAATGCCGCCGCTGGGCGCGCTGCCGGCTGTGCCGCTGGCCGCGCCGCCATTGGTTGCAGGCGGTGCGGCCTCCTCCTTCCGCATCTCGTCGAGGACCGAGCAGCTCGCACGCGCCGCCGCCGCCTGCGCTGCTCCTGCCTCCCCTGCGCAGGCGCCCCAGCCAACCCCGGAAGGCGCCGCAGGAGCCGCCGGTGGCTCCGGCTCCGCGACCGTCGGCGGGAGTGGCGGCCGCGCCGTAGTGGGCACGAGTGGCTGCTGCGCGGCCTCCTCTGCCCGCTGACAGCGCCGCAGTGGACCCGAAGATCGCGCTGCCTCCTCTGCCCGCGCCTCGTCGGCCAACAGCTCGCGCAGCACGGCACTCGTGCCCACAACGGCGCTGTCAGCCCCACTCGCAGCCGCCGCCTCGCTCGCGCCGTGGGCGCCGCCACCTCCGGAGACGCGGCGCTCCACAAGCCTCGCTGCCACTGCCGCCGCCGCTGCCGCCGCCACCGCCACCGCCCCTGCAGCTCCCGCCGCCCGTCTCTCCGCGTCGCGCGGTCGGCTACGGCTGCTCGCTCGGCGAGGGCTGCGTCGAGGGCTCCGGCTCCCACCGCGACGCGGGCTGCGGCGGCGCGGGCTGCGGCTGCTGCGCCGCCGCGCTGGGCTGCCGCTGCGCGCGCGGCGAGGGCTGTCGCTGCTGTGGCTATAACTCCGACTGCGGCTGAAGCTGCTGCTCCGGCTGCAGCTCCGGCTGGGGCTGCGGCTGCAACTGCGACTGCGACTGCTTGGCCGCCGCCGTGCCGGGCTGCGGCTGCGGCTGCTTTGCCGCCGCCGTGCCGGGCTGCGGCTCCGCGCTTTCCGTGGTCCGGGGCTGCCGCTACGCTCCTTGAGCTTGGACACTGGCGCGTCGGGCTTCGTGCGCTTCGAAGCCCGCCCCCGCGTTTGAGCACGTGCGGACGTGGTCGTCTTCCAGTTGAACGTTGGGGCTGTCGTGCTGCTCGAGCTGGCTGCAGCGTTGGAAGCAGCGACCGTGCCGGTGCTCGCGGCCGACTCGTCGTCCGCTCGAGGAGCTCGCCGCGGTGCAACCTGCTCTTTTCTTTCCTCGTCGCTGTCGCTCATTGCTGCGATCTGTGCGGGGCACAGTGGGTCCTTGTCTCGTGAATTTGAATCGACGGGACGCCGTTTCGACCCAGAGGTTTCGAGGATCGCTGGGCTTTCCACAGGAAAATAGGTCAGCCAATTCAAGAGAGAAAGTGGGTACTTCGTGGTGGTTACGCGCAAGTTTCAATCGAAGTCGTTTGAAATTCTCCAGGACTGTTCATGCCATTCCATGAGTCGTCGGCGACGGTGTCACGTTCCCATTTTGAAACCTCCAGTTCCGTTTGATCGGAATGTAACGGTCGAGGATTGCCGGCGACGTCGCCGGCAACAACGCGCACTTACGTCCCAATGACTCGCTGCCAGTACGAGAACCCTTCCAGTGCGGAGGAGGAGAGCGAGCTGAGCGACTCCGACGAGGAGGTGCCTCCTGCAGCAGCTGCCACCACCGCAGCTGCCGATGCGAGCGAGAGCAGCGAGCTGAGCTCGAGCGACGACGATGACAACGATGATGACGGAGCCCCTGCGCCTGCGGCTGCGAAGGCTGTCGAAAGCGAAGAGAGCGACCTCAGCGACGACAGCGACGACGACGACGACGACGCCGATGATGACGGCGATGACGACGACAATGACAAGGCTGTGCCCATCAAGGAAGCCGCAGCGGCGGCATCGGACAGCGACGATAGCGATGATAGTGACATGGACAGCGACGACGAGGATCTGGACAGTGACACGGCTGTGCGCGACTCGACGGTGACCGTATCGCCCGCGCCGCCCTCGGCCGGCACAGAGGAGAGTAGCGACGAAGAGGAAGAGGAGAAGGAGGAGGTTAACGCGACGCCCATGGAGGTGGAGGTGGCTGGTGGCGCGGCGAGCACCAACGCCTTCGCTGCGGCGGCGGCGCCGGCTCCTGCGCCAGCAGCCGCGTCGGCGGCCGCGCCAAAAGCTTCGCCAGCCGCACTGCCCGCGGCGGCGGCAGCGGAGGCCGTTGGTGCCGACGAGAAAGGTGCATCCGCGAAGAAGAAGAAGAAGCGGTCGGAGCAGCGCAGGATGGCGCGCGCTCGGAAGGTCGAGGCCGAGGCGGCGGAGGCGGCTGCTGCGGCCGCTGCGGCCGCTGCGGCCGCCGGAGGGGCGGCCTCGATCCTGGCGTCGGAGACGGCGACGGATGCCGCCGCGACCACCGAGATCGGCAGTCTCGACGAGTCAGCCAAAGCGGCCGCGGGAGCAGAAAAGTCGCGTGCCGAAAAGGCTGAGGCAGCGACGGCGGAGGCAGCGGCGGTGGCGGCGGCGGCGGCGGAGGCGGAGGTGGTCGAGGCAGCGGAGGCAGTGGAGGCAGCTGAGGCCACTCGCGCTGCGGACGAGGCCACCAGTGTCACCTCGAGTTTCGTCACCACGAGCCCAACTCTGGACACGCCGGCCGCCGAGCCGTTTGGGCGCCGTATTGGGCGTGCAACAGTCGCTGATGCGGCGGCTGCTGAGGGCATGGCGTGTGCCGAGGGCGCGTCGGCTGTGCTCGTGCCGGCGGGTGCGCTGAGCTCGATCCTCGACCAGCTGGTGGCCCTGCGCGCGGATAACGCCGCTCTTCGCGCCGAGGTGTCGGCGATCGCGCACCGGATCGGCGGTGGAGGCGGCCGCGGCGCCGGCAAGCGGGCGCGTACGGCGGACGGGGACGCGGAGCAGCTTCGGCGCCTCTTCGGTAACAAGCCCAAGCGTGCGGTCTCCAAGGCCGCCGCTGCGCGTGCTCTCGAGGCCGCTAAGGCCGGCGCTCTGACGGGCGCCTCCAGCCCCAGAAAGGCGGCTGAGGGCAGCAGCGGGAGCAGCGGCAGTGCTGGTGGTGCGACCGTTCGTCATCCGTATGCGCAGACGTCCCCCAAAGCGCTCACCGCCGACGCGCCGCGCGCGGCGGCAGCCGCCGTCACCCCCGCAGCCTCCAAGGGACGCGAGGGCAAGGCACTGACGGACGCGCCCGGTTTCGCGCCCAAGCGCCCTCTGGCCGAGGCGCCTGTGCCCGCGGCCGCTCCCAAGCGAGCCAAGCTGAGCGCGTGAAGCCGAGCGCGTGAGATCAGAGGGCGGTGCGGCGCCGTCGTCTAGGACGGTGATGAGAGCGTTGGCAGGCGATGCGATGGAGACAGCAAGGGAATCAACGCAAGCAGCACCTCGCGTGCCGGAAAAGCATCATGGGACCTGAGAGAGAGGCCAAGTGAGCGTGCCTCTTGCTCGGGCGACCCGCTGCCGCGCTGTGTCCTGTGATATATTTGACTGAGTATATTTTATATATAGCGTGAGAACTGGGACGCATCTCGCATGGCATGGACGTGCCGCGCCTCTTACGTGTTACGAAAACGCGGCGCCGTCGACATGATCCCTCATCCGGCGGCCGCGGGGCTTGCGGACCCGAGCGATGTCTAAGCGATGTCGCGGTAAGTGAGTAGTGTCGTGTCTCACGTGTGTGTGGAATTACGTGTTGTGTGTCTTCATGTGAATGAATTCCAACTCTTCGAAAGAGGAAAGTCATGTAGGATTCCTAATGCCCGTTTTCTGAGAGGACCGTCTCGGGGAAACTCAGGGCACCCTGGGTCCTCACTACCTTGGGTCGGGCCAGCTTGCCCCTCGTGCCCTCGTCCCCGCGGTCGCGGCCGTGTGTCGGCGCATGTCCACCTTCTCTCTAACGGACTGGGCGCGTGTCGTGGCATTGCTCCAAGGCAATTACTCGCGCACTCTCTATGGCCGTGAGCACTTTGTCGATGCCAATGCGCTCACTCTGATCTGGCTGCCGCTGGTCAGCGATGAAGCGCTCGATCTCCTCGCCTGCATGGGTGTGTGCTCATGGGCGCCAGACAAGACGAAGCAGCTGCCTCTGTACGCGCCTGGCTCAACGGTGGCCCCGGGCGCGAGTGTGTGGCGAGTCGCAACACCTTCGTCCTCCACTGCAGTGCCATCACACTCCTGGATAGAGGTGGCGCACCGTGCACGGCTGCCGCCGCCCAATGAGACTGCATACCATTCCAACCCCTGGTTCTACGTTGCTCCCGGTTCGGGTGTCTCTCTCAACGTGGGACGCACGGCCGCGATCAGGATCGAAGGCGGGCGCCATGCGTGCTCGAGGGCCGACCCAGAGCACGAACCACAGGCGTTCGAAGCGTACGGTCTCAATTTATCTCTTCTGGATAGCTTGCAGCTCCTTGAAACCTGCGACCCGGGCGACTCGAAGGAGTGGAAGCCTAGAGGTTTTCGTCACGAGATCATGCTGCTCAGCTCACGCCTCCTCACCGAGTCCAGTTCACTGGTTCAAGTTGTCGATCGCACAGCGCCCACCCTAGGATCCGCCCTGTTGCCCAACGCGCTCCTCGCCAATGGGTCGACCGCCAAGAGCCATACAGGGGCGCCCTCGTGGTGGACCGACTACAAAGGAGCGCCGGCTATCCTCTGTGGGCGGGCGCCCCACCTCTTCACGTGCGCCAGTGACGCTCTCCCCCTCCACTTGATGGAACGAGACAGTCTGGAGATCTGCGGCGACAGGCGCTGGTCGCGCATCCTTCGGCGCTGCTCGAACCATTCGAACCATTACCATCGGCGTTCGCAGCTTGGATGCACATTCCCACGGGGGCGCCCTCCTACATGCCCTCTGCACAGCATCGATGGTGGCAAGAGTGGAGCTCAGAGTGGAGCTCAGAGTGGAGCTCAGAGTGGAGCTCAGAGTGGAGCTCAGAGTGGAGCTCAGAGTGGAGCTCAGAGTGGAGCCAGCGTCGCATGGTCCTTCGGCACGGACGCTAATCTCACGACGATCTGGTCATCAGAGGTCATCAGAAGTCATCAGAGGTCATCAGAGGACGCTCATCTCACGACGGCGGCACGCGCCCGCAATGACGTACCCGAGCTGTCTACACGACCATGCGCGGACTGCAGCGTGCTGATGGCGGCCATCGCCGTCGACGCGAGCTCACGAAGGCATGCCTTCGAGGCCGCGGGCGCGGCGCGCATGCTCAAGCGCATCATGCGCCCTGCGTTGCCCCTGGTACTCTCAGCCAACAGCTGCTTCCGCGAGCTCCTCAAGGCCGATGCCGCGTTGTGGGACCAGCACCGTCCGCTCCGCCTCTTGGAGGAGCTGCGACCGTATGCCCCTGGTGGAGACGAGTACGAGGCACCGATCTTGAGCAAGGGCTGCTCGGAGAATGTCTCGGAGCGCTTCCGAGGGGTGTCGCTGCGGGGTGGAGTGCTCCGCGGTGACCATCCGCTGAAGAGGATGGCGTTTGTGCTCAAGCTTTGTGCGTTGCTTTCCTCAGAGACGTCGCGCACATTATACCTTGATCTGGACGTCTTCGTGCTCAGCGCGGACCTTGCGATGGAGCTCCTCACCTCGACTCTCCTCATCGCCGACGTGGCCATGCCCGGCCCAGTACCCGAGAGACACCAGCTGGTCGAGCCAGCAGTGACGGTGGCGTCGCGCAGCGTGCCCGTACTGTGTAGCTGCCTCATTGCTTACCGGCGGACCCCGGCCGTCCTCGCCTGGTTTCTTGACGCGGCACGGAGCACACTGCGTACCGAGAGACCAGAACTCTCCCGACAGGGCGACCAGGAATACCTCTGGCTACAGCGCGCAGAGAACGCGACGCACGCAAAGCTGCGCGTGCTCGGACTTCCAGACGAGTACTACTGCCCCGCTCCGGAGCAGGTGTTCGTAGATATGGATCCATCACGCGGCGCATCTCCGGCACTGCGCGCTCACACGCGCATCGGTGGTCAGACATACGAGTGCCGGAGTGTGCACGGCCACCATGTCCCGCCAGAGCTGATCGCAAAGGTCGCGGATGGCGCGCGGCCACTGAGCGCTGCACAGGTGACGAGCAAGCAACAGCTGCCAGCATCGCACCGCTCGGATCACAACCATCATCACCAACACCACCAACACCAAGAAAACCTTGCAGTGAACGTTCATGGCCGATGGATGATGAATGGCCGATGGTCGAGTAATTAGGTGAGTAACATACAGGCTTGCGGCAACGACTCACGCATGAGGTGGAGAAGGGTGGGGCGGGCCCATGTGCACCATGGAGCCCATGGAGACAGCATAACTATGCGCGTGGCGTGTTAGATTGGCGTTAGGTAGGCGTTAGAGGTCGATGGTTGAGATAGGAGTCTAGGTTAGGCCTTAACGTATAAGGTTAGGCCGCGTTCGAGGACGTGATTGAAGGGCAAAGGCGTGGTAGAGATCCTGCGAGGTCCGTATCGACATATGAAATCCACAACAGAACTCCTCCCCGAATTCTACTCGCAAGTTCATATGTACGCCTAGTACGGCCTCGGCGTCGTCTTTAGGGTCTCTTGAGATGTTCCACGATCGTGCTCCGCACTCGTATACGAGTACAACCAAACGCTCATTCCCCCCACCCCCTCCAAGCATCGAACTCAGCTTTTGACAAACCTGAACATTTCCTCCCAGCTTCTTAACCTACAGTCTTCGTGCATGCACATTAATTATACGTTTCGTCAAAAAGTTACCAAAAAGTCACTTTGGAGAGCAAAAGAGCACGCACACTCCCTGTGGCTCATCTGTGGACCCGCCATCAACGCCTGCGCCCCGCTTCAGACATGCCGCTCCCAGAGTTCCTCCTACCTTTCGTCGGCGATGAGATGACGGTGGGCGACTTTCTCTTCAACTGGCTCCCACTTCTTCTCGTGAACATCTTGCCGTTTCTTTGCGTCCCCTTCTATGCCCTCGGCGTCTGCCTCGGTTGCGGGCCCGATCCGAACGAGGGCAAGCTCAAGTTCGGCATGCGCCATGCTTTGAAGGGTCTCATGATCGCCGTGCGCGCTGATGTGCGCATGGGTCGCGAGTCCAAGCACACCGCGATGATCAAGAAGGCGGGCTTGAAGAAGGGCGGACCACGCTGGATGCAGCCGGGTGGGCTTGCAGCCGAGTGGGAAGCGTTGGAGTCGGGCAAGAAGGCCGGGGCGGCCCGCGGATCGAAGGCCAAAGATCAGTCAAAGTCCAGGGCGGAGGAAGTCGCCATCAAGTCGGGCGCCCGCGCCTCGCGCTAGTTGTAAATTGAAATCTCTTGCACTGCCGGTCTAAATCGGTATCCTGCGCATGATCCTGCGGCTGACGTGCTGACCTCTGTTGACAGCTCAGACTCGCAATCCCTAGCAAGGCGCGATGGTGGGACCTCGCACGCGGGTGTAACGCGGGTGTAAGGCAGGTGCGTGCGGGACTCGGCCGATGAGGACGGTTATCGGTTTGACTTTGAGGACCGAGAGGAGCGAGATCTCTGCGAGCCGATCGCAGCTTCGCAGGGGGATTCATTCGCTCGCCCGCGTACACGCCGCCCGCGAGAGATAAAAGGTCAAAAGCGCGAAGCACAACTCATCTTGCTCTGTCTGACACTAACTGTCAGTTGGCTTGCTCGTGACGCGAGAGCGTCACTCTGCACAAAGAATGGTCGGAATGACAATAAGCCGTCATCCAGGCTCTCTCACGTCTCACAGGCGCTTGCCCACCGCTCCTCGCCGGCCCTCTCACGTATCACATACCGCTCCTCGCCGGCCCACCATAGGCCCACCACTCCTCGCTGGGCAATAATGCGTGCCCGCACGAAATGCGCAGCGTCGAGCGCAGCGCCGACCGTCCCGTCTGCCCGAGCGTCGTGCCGTCGCCGTCCAGGGTGCACACTGGCACGGCTCCGCCGCCGTCATCCCCCCCAGCACTTATCTCTGCCTGGATAGGCATGGCTCCGGCCGCTGCGGTCTGCTCCGCGCCCGCTTGCGCCGCCGTGCCCGCGCACTTCGTCCAAGGGCGCCGCCACCACCTGCATTGGCTGCGTTGGCTGCGTCCCTCTCCCCCCCGCCCGTACCCCGGCACATACGTATGCCCGCATGTTCTCAGGCAGCGACCATGCGAACGACCTTGTCGCGCATGTACTGCGCGGGGAGGGCAGCAGTGCCCGCTTCGAGCAGCCCTCGGTTGGCCGTCGACCAGCCGCTCACGAGCGAACGCATGCGCGCCGAGACGGGCGCGGTCGTGTCCTCATGCTCGTACGCGGCAGCGAGCGCGCCGAGCACCTGGGGGAACGCGCCGTGCTGCGGCCCGAAGACGGCGGCTGCATCAGCCTCGAGCAGCTGGCACAGGCACGTCATCGCGATCGGCGCGTCGTCCGCCGAGTGGCGCAGCGGCAGCCAGCGCAGCCAGAGCGGCAGCACCGAGGGCGCGTCCACCGAAGGGGCGCGGTGCACGAGCAGCCGACCAAGCGCTGCGGCTGCCGCCTCCGAGGCACCCACGTTGTTGGAGTAGCGTGCGTCGGGCGCGCTCAGGACGCTCACGAGCCGCTCGGCGACCTGGGTGGCGGCGGGGCGCGAGAGTAGCTTGCCGCCGTGCTCGATGACCACGCCCATCCCGCGGAAGGCCGAGCGGCGCAGCCGCGCGTCCGTCGCGCCCACGTGCGCCTGCAGCAGCGGCAGCACGGCGGCCGCATACTTCTTGGCGGCCGCCTGGCCGCAGTACTCGATCAGGCCGCTCACCACATCGAGGCCGAGGGCGAGGCGCACAATCTGACCCTCCTCCTCGACCGCGGCGCCAACGAGCCACGCCTGCATGTGCGGCAGCAGTTGGGCCTCCACCTGCGGCAGCGCGGCTTCGCCGTGCTGGCGCACCAGCTCGATGGTGAGCGCGGCGCAGCTCGTGAGCAGCTCCGCCTCCTGCTCGTCGTCCGGCGCGTCGTCGTCGCCGTCGTCGTCGTCGTCGCGCTGCGCCGCCTCCTCCGCGCGCTCCCTGAGCCGCGCCTCGTCGAGCGCCAGATGCCGCTTGACGAGCTGTATGACGCCGTTGAGCGCCGGCCCGCCCGCGAGCACGCCGACCCTGTGCTCGCGCTCGAGGACAAGCATCTCGCGCAGGCAGTCGAGCATCGCGTCGGCGGCGACGAGCGAGTCCTCCTTGTTGAGCCTCTCCGAGAGCGGCTTGAGAAGCGCCCCAGCCAGCTCAGACACGCGCGCCATCGTCGCGCCGGGCGTGCCGCTGGCCGCGGCTAGCACGAGGCACTTGTATGCCTCGCCAAGCACGAGGGCCGCGGACGCGCGCGCCTGCTCGCTGAACTTGTAGCTCAGGACAGGAAGGGCGGCCTCGACGACGGGACGCACCGCTGGCTCGAAGGCCGCGCCGAGCGCGTGCGCGTACGCAAAGAGCGCGTCGAGCGCAAGCAACTTCTCGTCCATCTGAGCCGCATTCGTCTTGATCTTGATCATGCCCTTGCCCTTGTTCTGCATGTATTCGACCTCGTACCCCTCGTCGGCCTCGGCCTCAGCCTGGCGGGGGTCCTCGCCCTCGACGAGCGAGATTTCAAACTCGACCTCGATCGATGCCTTCTCGAGCAGTGCAGGGAGCAGGCCCTCGAGCGCGCCCACGAACGCGCCGCCAGTCATCTCGGCGAGCGACGTGAGCGTCGTGTGGGCACCGCGGAGGAGGGTGCGATCCTCGAGCACCTCGGGCCGCTGGAGCAGGGCCGAGACTTCGTGAATGAGCGGTCCAGCGGTCGCCGCGACCGCCTCTGCGCCCGCCGCCGCCGCGAGCTTGCCCATCGCGTGCAGCAGCTCCGCCGCAAGCCGGCCGTAGCGCGAGGCGAGCGCGGGCGTGAGCCGCTGCCCGAGGAGGGGCATGAGGCTCGGGTACACCTGCGCCATCGGCCGGCCCGGCACCGCGGCGAGCGCGTCTGAAAGCACGGCGAGCGCGGCGCACGCCGTGTACGCGAGGTAGGGCGGCGACGCGGGCGAGGCAATGCTCGCGTGCAGCGCGCCGAGCAGCTGAGGGGACGCCTCGAGCATCTGCTCCTCCTCCATCTGTTGCATCAGGTTGACGGAGGCGAGCGTCGCGGCGGCGCGCACGCGCGCACACGCGTCGCTCATGCCGCCGGTGACGAGGGGCACGAGCGTCGCGTGCATCTCCTCGGCCAGCTGTGGGAACTCGTCGCACATGAGCCCGAGGCAATAGAAGGCCGCCCAGCGCAGCCGGGCCTCGGGCGCCGTCACCGCCGCGCGCACGAGCCCGACGATGGACTCAAGGTGGGGCTCGATGACGAGGAAGCCCGCCTCGCACACGGTGGCGATGGCGACGAGCGCCGCGTGCCGAGCGTTCCACGGCGCACCCTCCGCCAGGTAAGGCTGCAGCATCGGGAGCAGGAGCCGCGTCAGGCTCTGTCCGCCGACGCACTCGGAAAGCCGGTCGAGGCCCTCGCACGCGTACGCGGCCTCCTTTTCGCCGTCGTCGTCGTCGTCGGTCTCGAGGAGGCCGTCGTCGGGCTCGGCCTCCTCCCATTCGGAAAGGTCGCCACCGAGCCTCAGCAGCATCGGCACGAGCACGCCGAGCAGACGTGGCGTGAACGCGTCGAGCTTGGTGACCATCTTAGGCGCCCCTTCTGCCAGAGTGAGCAGCAGCTCGACGCAGCTCATGCGCGCGTCGACGGGGAGGGACGCGGTGCTTGCGAGCTGGCACAGGCCCTCGGTGACCACCGGCAGCACGCTCTTGAATAGCCGCGGCTGTGCCGCCGCCACCGTCCCGAGGCTCTCGAGCACGCTGCTCACACGTGCCGGGTCGGACGACGTGACCGCCGCCTCGAGGCAGCCGAGCATCGGCGGCAGCGCGGCAGCGAGCTCGGTGGCGACGGCCTTGAGCTGCTTCTTCTCGGCGCCCTTTTCGGCCGTCGACTCCTGCTCTGCGCACGCAGCGAGCATGTCCGAGAGCGCGGCGAGCGCCGCGCCGCTCACCTCGCCCGACGGAGTGCTGAGACCGGCAAGCAGGAGCGACGTGGCCGGCTTGCCGATGGTGGGCCAGCCACGCGGGTCGACGAGCGTCGGCGCCATGTGGCGGATCACCGTGAGGGCCGCTTCGTGTGCCGATGGCACGCCCGACGCGCACGCGGCGCGCACGAACTCCATGAGCTGCGGCCACGAGCCGTCGGTGAGGCTCTCGAGGCCGATGCGACCGACAGTGTCGCAGATCTTACGGCGCAGGCGCGGCGCGCTCTCAGCGGTGAGAGCCTCGAGAAGCTTCGCCTTGATGGCCTCCCGCCACTCCGAGACGATCAAGGAGCGGTGCAAGAGCATTTCGGGCAGCCGCCGGCGGAGGAGCACCGCGGAGAGCTCGCGCACCTCGGGCGCTGCCGCGGGGCTCGCGAGCGTCACGGCGAGCTGCATCGAGAGCTGTGCGGGAGCCGACTCCTGGAGCGCGTCCAATGCCTGCTCGGCGTACTTGCGTGCCGCATTGTCCGCGGAGAGCAGAGCGGTGAGGTCGATTGGGCCCGACATCGTTGTTTTCCGGCGCGAAGAGCGCTTCTGAGCGGCGCGAAATCGAGTCGGAACTTATCAGCGTTCCTGTACATTGTACAGCAGCACATGACCTTTTTCAGTGGCCGCGGGGAATGGGTGACGGAAGATACATGTCACATGATGCATGATACAATTGTACCGGTACATGATACGGAGTTATTCCCGCGCTTGTAAAACTCGCGACTGAGGCATCGGAGTTACAATTGTATGTTTTGAGTGCTACAGTACCGACGGTTTCCCCATTCCGTTTGTCGTTTCTCGTTTCGGTGGTGCGGAGTAGACAGGGGCCCGTGGCGAAGTGTGAACGAGCCAACGCCGTACTGAGCTGTTCGAGAATGCGTGGCTCTTTCTTGCGAGTTCTGTGCAAGTGCACAGCCGCGAGCGAGCCGCAGCCCGCCCGTTGTCCGCAGTGGTTGGTCCCGGCATGGAAAAATGGACAGCGGCCGTTTGGCTTGCGTCGCAGAATGTGACCGCGCATCTGGCCACTGCGTTGCTGGACACCACTGCCACTGACGCCGATGAGCTGGCCATATTGCGCGCACTCGGGGGCAGTCTCACTTCTCCGGGAGCACTGGCACTACGATTGGAAAAAGGTCTGCAGGCGCTGGCGACTGAACTGTTACCAAAGCTGCAGGAGCTGGCAAGATCCGATTCCAGCACAGGTGCCGAGCTGCATGATAAGTTTGTGCAGCAGGGTGATGCCTTCACGCTGCAGTTTGGTAGCCTGAACACGTTCTTTGGTGGCCTCGAAGCCAAGATCGGTCCACCGAACCGGAACATCGGCCAGGCGATGGAGCGCGATCATCTGCACTCCGAGGACTCGAGCGACGAGTTCACCACCTCAAACTACATGATGACAACGACGCCGCAGATCGAGTGGTGGTTCGTCGCCGCGCCGGACCGAGCCGTGGAGTGGCCAAAAGAGGGGAACATCAAAGAGGACGGGACCAGTCATGCGACGAGACGCAGGCCACTGCCGCTGAGCGAGCTCAAGCATCGGCTGCACGAGGTCAACGCCCAGCTCGCCGTGCTCGAGGAGCCAGAGCTCATGCTGGAGGAGGGGCTCGGAGCTCGGCTGTATACAGGCCCGATGTTCGTCAAGTACAATGACCTGCTGCGTGGCTTTGGGGCAGCACTCGCCGGCTGCAAGTCCAACCGGTACGTTACGACCATTCATGTGATCAACTCGGTGATTGTCAAGGCCTCGAAGCTCACCAAGGCGGCGACGATCTACCGCGGCGTCGCGGGAGGCGTGCTCCCGCAGAGCTTCTGGGCGCCTAATGCTCAGGGCGTCCGGGGCGGCATCGAGGGCGCCTTTATGAGCACCACATTCGACCGCGAGGTGGCCCTGCAGTACGCGAGCCAGCCAGGCAAGCCGGGGCTGGTGTTTGAAATGCACATGGGCATGATCGACCGCGGGTGCGAGCTCGGGTGGATCTCGCAGTACCCGCACGAGCGCGAATGCCTCTTTGCACCACTCACCGGCATCGAGGTGCTCGGGACGCGAATCGAGGGCGCGGTGCTGGTGGTGGAGGCGAGGTTGAGCATCAATCTCAATGCGCTCACCATCGAACAGGTCATTTCGAAGCGGCGCAAGATGGTGGGCGATATGTGCATCGCGATGCAGGCGGAGATTTTGCACGAAGCTCGCTCAGAGCCCAGCTGGGCGCAGCTGGCCTCCGCAGCGGTGCCTCTGCTGCCACAGCTCACAGCCACAGCCGCCGCCGCCACAAAGGTGCTGTCACGGCAGGCGGCCGGCGCCGATGATGATGATGATCAAGCCGCTCAGTCGGCCTCGACAGACATTCTGGCCGCGTTCATTCGGGACGAGTCGCACGCGACGATGAACCGATTCTACACCGACGAGCCCGAGAGGTACAACGACGACACGTACCTCAGCGACACCATCTCGAACGCGATTAACCTCAAGAGGGCCATCTCATCGTACCCCTTCGCGCTGCAGCAGCTCGCAATCCTGCACAAGACGCAGGATGAGCTCTGCCTGCGCTCGATAGACGTAGGTGCCTCCTTTGCGATCGAGAGCGTGACGTTCAACTTTAACACCGGCCCGCCGCGGCATTACGGCTACGCCTCGTCCGCCTACTCCTTATGGAATCGGACGCCACTGCTCGAGATGCACGAAGGTGAGTACGTCATAGCGGTGGAGCAGTTGATGGGATACCTCGCAATGGGCGCCTGCATCCGGTTCCACACATCGGTAGGACGCGTACTGACGGTAAAGTCGGGCCTACTACCCAAGGGGCTTGTGCTACCCAGCAACCAAGATTCGCGCAGCCGCTTTGACACGCCCGAGGGGTCGCAGGCGGTCGGCCTGGAGCTGAGTGCCATGTGCCCCAGCTGCTGTTTCAATCTCTCTTTGCCTCAGTGGCTCGCGTGGCTCTGGTTGGTCGTGGCGTGGGCCTCACCAATGCGTCTCGTGGGTCTCAAAGTGCACAAGGCGCCGCGCGGGTGGCACGCGTCAGACGCCAGTGCAACCGTCCACGCGCTCGGGATGCTGCTGCAGCACAAGGAGCTGCACATTGGGCAGCGGCTAACGCTTGCGCTGCCTGACCCGCAAGGGGAGATCGCGCACGGCATCTCGGCTCTGCTGCTGCTCTCGCGAACCTTGACGGACCTCTCGTTTGCCAACCTTGGCTTCGGCCCAGAGCCGGCCAAGGCCATCGGCGCCGCACTGGGCCGCAACACAACGCTCACGCGGCTCTCTATCCGCCATGTTCGGCTGGGCACCGCTGGTGCCGTCGAGATCTTTCGCGGGCTGCAATGCACTGGGTCGAGACTTCGTCACCTCATCCTCAACCACACATCCATCGACCCTGCCTGTGGCGCCCACGTGCGCGCCGCTCTCCTTGCGCCCACTGCGCTGACCGAGCTTGACCTCGCGGACAACAAGCTTGGCCCGGGCGGCTGCGAGGCCGTCGCAGAGGGGCTCGCGCGCAACCGCTCTCTCGAGGTGCTCCGGTTACCAAACAACGTGATTGAGGAGGCGGGTGTGAAGGCAGTGGCCGACGCTCTCATTACGGCGGGCGCCTCCTCCGCACTGCGCGTGCTCAATTTATCGAAGAATCCTATGGGCAACCAGGGCGGCGTGTTCATGGGCCGCGCTCTCGCGCACAACCCACCTCTCAAGGACCTCCGTCTGGGATACGATTACCATGCGGAGGTCTCAGGTTTCCTCCCACCATTCAGATACGAGATTGGAGACGAGGGTGCGATTGCGCTGGTCGAAGGCCTGCGCACCAACACCAACCTTATATTCCTCGGTTTGCGCGGCGCATCAATTACTCTGCAGGGCTCAGCTGAGCTGGCACATGCGATGGTGATCAATCCCGAGCTTGACGTCGACTATATATGGGAAGCGCACGCGGGCTTTGACTCACTTATGCTCGTGCCGGGCTGCATCGGTGTGTTTGGGTCCCAGAAGCGAAAGACATGGTGGAATTACCGGATGGCGCAGAAGCTCAAGCAGCGACAGCGGCGATTGAGCAGATTGACCCCCGCCGTCTTCGGACCCTTGCGGTCGGATTTGCAAGAGGTTCTACTCCGAGACTGACACGATCGGATTTGCAAGAGGTTCTACTCCGAGACTGACACGAGTGCAGTCCCACAGCGGCCATCGGGGCGGGCACCTCGTCGCTTGGGACACGTGTATACTCGTGTCATAGGCTATGGCTATGGCTATGGCATCGGGGCACCTCGTCACTTGGGACACGGATCCATAAGCTATGGCTTACCACGGCCGGAGTGTAACTGGGGATCCGCCGGAAGAAGATCACCGACATGAAGATGCGCCTTCTCGAGGACGCAGTCAAGGCGGGCGGGCGGCCCGCCGGCTGATCGAGATTGGCTCAGGGATGGGACGAGGGCCCGCGGGTCCTCGAACCTTTGAATAACTCCGTGTACCCCGGTCTGATGTCCTTTGTGACCCTTGCGGACTGTGTGAAGTCGTACAGGCTGCCAGCTTACCGGTGGTCCGTGTTCCCACCGGTTGTTGCAAGACTTCGAGAGTAGCTCGAAGCTCCTCAGATCCCCCGCAGCAGGCCGATCGAGAGGGAAGACGTGGGCGAAGACCGCTTACACTAGCTTTTCCGACAAAACCCAAAGAAGGGTAACACAACAGTGTGACCATACATGGTATGGCAGTCTGACCAAACATGGTTTAACATGGTAAAAATGGTAAGACTGTACGGTCGTCAATGCATGCATCTACTAAGAGATGTACCGACCCCTCCCCTGACATAAGCCCACACCGGCCCTACTCATATGGGATGTCTTGCTGGACCTCAGTCGAGATCAGGTGAGTTTCCCCACTTGTCTCGCGACACCGGTACCGACGGTACAAACTATGTTTCAGTCGTTCACGCGAATTCCCACGACTCTGCTGCGCGCCCCATCGGAGTGCTGAACGCGATGGGATCGGAGCTCGAAAAGCAGATGGCCGCGCTCTTGGCGGGCGCCTCAGAGATTGACAGTGGCGTCAAAGACGCGAGGAAGAGGGCCGGAAACATCCGGAAAAAGTCTCGCGAACTCGATGATGCATTGGATGGGTTAGAGGCTCCCAAATTCTCGATGCTCACCCAGATGCTCAAGAACGAGAGTGGCGAGCCGGACACGAGCGACGAGGCGATTGAAGCCCTCTTCGTGACGATGGACGCGGACAAGAGCGGCTCGATCGACAAGTCAGAGCTGACCCAGGCTTTCAAGGACATGTTTGAGAGGGACGGCAAGCCGCTCGAGATGACGGTGATCAAGAATGTCGTGGACGAGATGTTTGCGAAAGCGTTGAAGGAAGACATGGTAAATACGTTCTTCAAGTACGACCTCGACGGCGGCGGCACCATCGACCGTAGCGAGCTGCAAGAGGCACTGAAAGATCTGGAGCTCACCGTGTCAGAGGAGGAGATCACGGAAATCATGTCGAAAGATGGAATGGAAGGTAAAGAGGAGCTCGATATGGATACCTTCGCCACACTCGTCATCGGGCTCAAACATATGACCAAGGAGGACATCACCAAGGCCGAATTCTTGGTCATGGCCAAGAAGCAGCTCAAGGATGACGGGGTCCTCAATTAGTGAACAGCGCGACCGCCCTCTCGTCACTGCCGCTCGTGTACGGGTGCGTGATAGTCGTTTGTACGCACTACGCTACGGCGTGGCGCTCTGACTGGTCCAGAGTGTGTCCGGCTGTCCGCTGTCCCGGGTGCGGGCGATGCGAAGGAAGAAGAAGGAAGTGGCCGCTAGACCTAGAGAGAAGACAAGAGTCGTAGTCAAGTCACCGAGAGCGAGACATGTTTTGAACAGAAATAACAGCCGCACCGTCCTGGACGTCAATTCGATTCATGGTTGTGTGTGTCGGGCAGCTCCGCGCAGTCCGCGGCGGGCCCAAAGACGCGCGCGCGCAGATGAGCGCCACGGAGCGCCGTTCCGGCGATTCGTGCCTCATGATGGTCAATCGAATGCTGCGTCAATCGCAGCTCTTGCCGGCTGGGGATCCATCGGTACTTCCAGTGATGCTCCAGCACCAGGCATACTCGCCGCCCGCGCCGCCGCCCGACGATGAGCTCTTCCGCAACGCCGTCGAGCGCTTCATGATGGTTTCGCCGACGAGCCAGCCTCGCCACCAGCCGCTGCGGCGCGCACCGCCGCGGAGCACACCGACGCGGCCGACGGTGACGCCCGAGCGCGCGTCTGCCATCAACGGTGATGAGGCCTGGGTAGCCCTCCGCAACGAGTACGGGCTCAAGGAAACGGGCGCCGTGACGTTTGAGGCCATGCCGCGCGCACAGAATAGCGACGGTGAGGCGGCGCCCGGCGACTCCACAGAGCCGCAGCCAGCGCCTGCAGGCGGTGGCGACGCCGATGTTTTGGAGTCGGAGCGCATGACCCTCGTGGCACAGATCGCGGCGCTCCGCATGAACCTCGCTTCCTCGGCCAAGACCAACCAGTCGTTGCTCCACGAGCTCAAGGCTGCGGCGCCGGGCTCACGGCTGGCGTCCTCGTATGCGGCGAGCTCCGCCGGCGCCTCGGCCGCCGGCACGAGCGCCACCGGGATCGCCGCCATCACCGCGCAGCGCCGCCGGCGCGCCGTCGAGCTCGCGTCAGCGGAGCAGCGCCGCCGTGTCGAGCTGCGTGCTGCCCGGGCGACTGCGGACCGCGCGTTGCAGCTGGAGCAGCGGCACGCGGCGACGCTCAGCCAGCAGATGGAGGTGGTTGAGCAGGGGTTCAACGTGAGCTTACGCCTGATGGGTACCGCCATCTCCGAGTGTGAGGAGGAGATGGCGGCCGCACACGCGGCGGCGCAGCTCCAAAAGGCGAGCGCCGAGATTGAGGGCGAGGCAGACTTGCAGATGCAGGCGCACCTCTACCGGCTACAGCTCGCGGCCGCGGACGAGCACCTGGCCCTTACCGCCGAGGTGCGTGCGCACCCACGCCCCCGCCGCCGCCACGCTGCTGCTTCGTGCGCTCACCTAACCCTAACCCTAACCCTAACCGCCGCCTCGCTGCTGCTTCGCGCGCTCACGCCACTCGCGGCTCATGCGATTCTCTGACGTCCTTCCACGCCCTTCCACACACACTTCCACACCCTTCCATGTGCCTTGGTGCCTCGCCCCTCGAGCGTGCGCAGGAGCTGCAGAGTGCTAGGACAGACGCGGCGGCGCGCGAGGCCGAGCTGCAGGCGGAACTGGTCGCCGCGAGGGCGGAGCTCCGATCGACCCTCGCGGCCTCAGCGGTCCATTTACGCGAGGCCGCGTGGGCTGTCGCACCCCCCGCCACGCCCGAAGCTCGCAAGGCGTCCGCCGAGCACGCTGCCGCCGAGCGCGCCCTTGATCATCTCGATGCGCAGATTGAGCAGCAGCTCAGCTTGGCGCAGCGTCAACTCTCCGCCATCCTTGCGTCGCCCGCCGCGCCCAGCACGGCGCCCAAGGCGACGAGGGCGCCGACGAGACGAGCGAGCGGAGGCTATGAGGACGAGGAGGACGAGGCGAAGGACGAGGACGGCGAGGATGTCGAGGATGTCGAGGATGTCGACGGTGATGGTGGCGACGTGGGTGTCGACGGGGATGTCGATGGGGTTGGTGCCGTTGCCGGCGACGCCGGCCCCTACACGTTCAACCGGCTCAAGATGACGTCCTCTGCCGACCCTACCGAGACGCACCGAGACGTAGGCCGCGCCTTTTGCGGCAAGTCCATCTACTGCCAGGCTGTGGGCGCACCAGTCGCGTCTCCTCTGCTCCCGCCATCGGGCATGCCGCCCGGTGTCAACGCGGATGCGGTGGCCGCGCAATTGAAAGCTCTGGCCGACGCTCTGAGCGCGGAGCTCGGCTTCGAACCGTCCGCCGCCGCCTTGGAACGGCTCTGGCCGATGCTCACGGTCAACCCTGTCCTCGAGATTCTGTCGGCGGTGGGCGAGATGCCGTCGGTGCTGCAGCACCGCTTCATCGTGCAAGCACGCCCGGCTGCGGCTGGCGCGGTCGCGTTGCACGTGCTCACGCTCGGCTTCGTGGGCATGCCGCTGCCAGCGACCAAGAAGGATCCGCACAAGGCGGCGCCGAACGTGCTGATCGCCTTCTCCGCCGACCTCAGCGTTCCCGTACCCGCGGAGGACCAAACCGCGTATGAGCTCAGCTACCAGATCCAGAAGGCGAAGCACAAGAACATTGACCTCGAGATGCCGAACGCCCTCGCCACGCCGCAGTCAGAGCTCCCTTCTGTTCCCGTGGCGCTGGGACGCCGCCGTTCCAAGTCCCCCGCCGCGCGCTCCAAGCCCACTAGCAGCTCGCCAGTCGCGCCCATCTCGGCGCCACCCGCGCCGGCCCATCGCGGTGGCACCCCCGCGCATCGTACCCCCGCGCATCGCACCCCCGCGCATCGCACCCCCGCGCATCGCGCGGCTTTCGAGCTGCTCGAGCGGCTCCAGCACGCTCAGGGGCAACGGCTGCAGGGCGCAGTCGAGTCGCGCGCGCACATCGCCGTGGTGCGGAGCTTTGAGCGCTGGAAGGGTGCGGCGGGGCTTGCCGCGGCTGTGGCCGTGGCCGAGGAGCGAGAGAGGCTACAGGCGGAGGCTCACCAAGCGGCACTGGCGTCCAAGGCGCGCACGTCAGAGACGATGCTCTCCCAAGCTGGCGAGAGTGTCGCCTCGATGCAGCTCGAGGCCGAGACACTGCAAGCGCGCGTCGACGATCTCGAGGCGCAGCTCACCAAGCAGGCACGGGTGTGCGCCACGCAGGCTGCCGAGCTGACGCACCAGCATGCTTTGCTCGAGCAGCGCAAAGAGTCAGACTCACTGCAGCTGCGCCGTGCGCTCGAGGAGCGAGAGACCCTCAATCAACGGCTGCGGCTCGAGCAGGCGAACACCGCCGACGCCAACGACCGCGCCGACGCGCTCGAACGCCGGTTACGGTTGGCGTCGGAGCAACGGCTAACCGCCGAGGGGCAGCGCATCGAGCTCGAAGGCAAGGCTGCCGCCCTCGAGGCCGCGTTCGCGAGCGCGCGCGACGAGCTAGCCGCGCGTGAGCAAGCCGCCCGCGACCAAGCTGCCGCGTCATTCACCTCCGCCCTCGAGGCCGCCAACGCCAACGCGACGGCCGCCAACGCGACGGTCGAGAGCCTGCGGCTGAGCGTGAGCTCCTACGAGCGACGGCTGGCGGCGCAGGAGATGCGGCTGGCGGCGCAGGAGGCAGACGCGGCAGAGGCGGCGGCCAAGGCGGCGGCCGCGCTGGCGCTGGCCGAGGCCCAGCTCACCAAGGTTCGTGCGAAGAACATACCACCTCCACCTCGCAAATGGCCCCCCGACACGCAGCCGACTTCGCCGACCTTGACGCTCGCCGAGGAGGCGGCGGCGGCGGCGCGCGCGTCATCGGCGCGCGTCGAGGCGCTCGAGGAGGATCTTGAGGCAGCGAAGCAGCAGGCGCGCGCGAGCGAGATTGCTCGCTTGGCGCTCGAGGAGCTTGTGGCCGAGCTCTCGAAGGGATCTGGCGATATCTCGTTGCGATCTGGCGAGCTCTCGAAGGGATCAGAATCGGCCGCAGCCAGCCACGAGCCCCCATCATTCACAGAGCCTCCACCATTCACAGAGCTGAGCGACGAGGTGAAGGTTGCGCATGACGAGCTCGAGTTGGCGAGGTCTGATCTCGAGTTGGCGAGGTCTGATCTCGAGGTGGCGAGGTCTGATCTCGAGGTGGCGAGGTCTGATCTCGAGGCGGCGAGGTCTGATCTCGAGGCGGCTGAGGCGGCAAAGGCGCTCGAGCGCGCGCGAAGGGAGACGGCGGAGGCTGCGGCCATGTCGGCTGCGGCCACGTCGGCACGGCTAGTGGAGGAGCTCGAGGCGGCCAAGCTCGAGGCACGACTAGTGGAGGCCACGTCGGCACGACTGGTGGAGGAGCTCGAGGCGGCCAAGAGCATGCTCAAGGAGGCGGGCTCGGACTCAGACGCGGCGGAGGGACTTGAGACGGCCGTGGCGGAAGCAGTGGCGGCGGCGGAAGAGAGGCTCATGGCGGAGCGGGCGGAGGCTGACGCCGCAGCCGCGGCCGCGCTGGCAGCGGCGCGCGCGGAAGCAGAGGCCGCTCGGGCGGAGGTGGCCTCAGTGCGGGGAGCAGCGCAGGAGGAGGCGCTCGAGATGGCGCGCCTTCAGCGTGCAGGCGAGTGTCTGCAGGCCGAAGTGGAACGTCTCGAGGTGGAGCTTGAGAAGGCATTGGCCGAAGCTGAGGAACTGCGCCAGGCAGAACGAGTGGGGGCGCCTGCGGTGGCGCACGCGGCGAGCGCCCCCACGAGTGCTCCAGCGAGCGCTCCGGCGAGCGCCCCGGCGGGCGCGCCGGCGGGTGCGCCGGCGGCAAGCGCGAACGAGGCACAGCTCCGGCACGAGCTGCGCGAGCGAGATGCGCAGCTCGCGACGAAGCAGCGTCAGCTCGACGATCACAAGCGCGAGATGCGCGAGATCGAGACGTTGCTCCATGGGCAGCAGGCGGCTTTCCAGGAGGCGGCCGCGGTGGCGGAGGCAGAGAGCGCGGCAGCGGTGCACGCAGCGGAGGCTCGGGCGGAGGCTGCCTTGTCCGAAGCCGCCACGAGGATCACTCAGCTCGAGGATCAGCTTGCCGCGGCTGCCTCCTCGCTCGAGGAAGCGCGCGCCGAGGCAGCCGCCAGTGCGGAAGCGGCCGACGCCGACATCGCCTGCTTGAAGGATGCTTTCAACGAGGCGAGGGAAGCTGCGGAGGCGTCCGAGGCGAAGAGGAGGGCGCTCGAGGAGGCGCGCGAGGAGGCGGTGCGCGAGATCGCGCGCCTCGAGGGCGAGGTCGCGCGCCTCGAGGGCGAGATCGCGCGCCTTGAGGGCGCCCTGTTGAGCGCTCGAGCGCCAAGCAACGGCGGCGGCAACGGCGAGGCAGACGAGGCGGCTGTGAACTCGTTGGTCAGCTCATTGGTTGCCGATGCCGACATGCCCTCAGCGGGCGGAGATGCCGAGGGAGAGGGCGGAGATGCCGAGGGCGCATCGGAGGCGTCGCTACAGCCCGTCGCCTACGTGTTCACAGCCCAATCGGCGCCTGAGGTGAGCGAGCAGCTGGGCGTGTCGGTTTCCGCGGGCGATCCCCTGACAGACGAGCTGCTCGCTGCCTTGCGCGAAGCGCTGCAAGTGCCGGCTGCCATGACCGAGGACCAGCTCAAGCAAGCATTGCTTGCCCAGGAGTTTGTTGAACGCGCACCAGCAGCACCACCACCAACGGAGCGAAAGCCGCCCGACTTGCGCCGCTCGTCGACTCGACGGCTCGGGGAGAGCCCCGAGACGCTGCTTGCCGAGATGACGGCCGAGCTCGAGTCGACGCGTAAGTCGCTCACTCAGTTCGCCGAGATGAACAACGAGCTGAGCAGCGAGATCTCCACTATGCAGACGCGCTCGCGCAAGCTCCAAGCCGAGCTCGATCAGGCACGCGCCGAGTTGGCTGAGCTACGCAGCCAGCTCGCGCCAGCAGCCGAGGTGGCCAAGGGTAAGTCCAAGGGCAAGTCCAAGTGAGGCGCTGCTACGGCGCTGCACGCGCGTGGTACACGCTTCGCCCCCACCTACGAGTGAGGAGTGTGGTGGTTCCGCGAACCACATGCGAACCGCGTTCACATCGCGCCACGCTCAGTCAACAATTCAAGCTGTGATTAAAAGTGTCCTCGTTGTACGTTCCAACGTTGACATGAAGTGTCCGTATCCCCGGCAAGCGGGTCATCGTAGAACTGTACGGTAAAATGACACGGGGGGAGCCGGGGCACACTGATCACAAAGGCGGACCTCACAACCATCCCAACCCACGTACCCGTGTGTGTCCCGGCTCCCCCCGGTGTCTTTTTGCCGGTACGTGAACGTCTTATTTGAGAGCCCACGACAACGCCGCACAATCATGCTTGAAGGCCAAGCGCAACCTGCGGCGGCGGCAACTGTCGCGACGACAGTGGCGCGGCCAACGGCGGCAGTTGTGGCGAATGTGGCAGCCGGGCGACCTGCGGCGGCGGCAACGACCGCGACAACGGCTGTGGTGCGGCCCAATGCGGTGGCTGCAGCAACGGCGACGGAGATGGCGATAGCAACAGCAGTAGCGCGGCCTGCAACCTTAGCGACGGCCGCCTCTGCTGCGCTGGATAGCGGTGGTGTCAAGCTGACAGCGACGGCTCTGACGTCGGTCGTTGCGCGTGCGGCGACGCCAGCAGAGGCGGCGCGGCGCCCGCTGCCTGCAGAACCGGCGGATTTGCGAACGATCGCATCCGGGCCAGCGGTTTTAGCCTCGAGTGCATCGAGTGCATCGGGCACCAAGGCGGCCGCAGCTGTTCAGCCTGTGGAACCCGCCGCTGCCGCAAAGCCAGCGGCTGCCGCCGCCACTGCAGTGGCAGCAGCCAAGCCTGCCACAGCGACCGTAGAGGTGGACGTGACAGCCATACTCGCCACGTCAGCGGCATCGGCTGGGGCGGCAGCCAAGCCCGCCACGGCGACGTCCTTGGTGGCGTCCGCTGCGCCGAAGAATGCGGCTGATGCGGCCGCGCACAATGACGCGACGACCTCACGCGAGGCTGTCAGTCTCGCGAGCTCCTCGCTCACAGAGGTACCCTCCTCCGTCCTCGTCGCATCTCTCAGGTCGCTCGACCTCTCGCATAACCTGCTCATCAGCTTGCCTGCCGCGTTGACAGGCCTGCGCGGGCTCGAGTACCTCGACGTGCGCCACAACCGGCTCGCGTCACTGCCCGCCGGGCTCGGGGTCTCGCAGCCGCGGCTGCAGCTCCTCGTCTCGCACAATTCCGAGCTCATCTTTGAGCTCCCTCCTCTCGTGGCCTCGGCCGTGGCCTCGGCCCTCTTCCGTGACGCCGACTTCCCCGCCACGGCGGCGTCCCTCTTCCGCGATCCGAGCGTGCCATGGGGAGGGCATCCGTCCGTCTCGGCGGGCGGCGTCGTGTGGAAGCGGCCGCATGAGATCTGCACTTCGCTCGGGGTCGGCCCTCCGCAGCTCTTCGTCGACGGTTCGGACTCCTCGGATGTGGTGCAGGGGTTGCTCGGCGACTGCTGGCTGCTCTCGGCGATCGCGGTGGCCATGCCACGTGCCGAGCTGAGGCAGCAGGTCTTCGCGTTCAACGCCGTCGAGGCCGGGCGTCCGGGCAGCTTCACAGCACAGCTCTGGGTGCGTGGCCGTTGGGAGCGCGTCACCGTGAGTGCCTCTGATGACTTCTGATTGCATCTGATTGCATCCCTCATCAGGTGCGTGGCCGTTGGGAGCGCGTCACCGTGGACGACCGTTTGCCATGCGAGCCGAGTGGCGAACTACTCTACGCGCGCTCCGTCGAGCCGAATGAGTTTTGGGTGGCCCTGCTCGAAAAGTGCTTCGCGAAGCTGTACGGCAGCTATGAGGCGCTCATCTCGGGATTTGCCGACAGCGCACTGCGAGACCTCACCGGAGGTTGCCCTGTCCGATTGAGCCTGAGGGAGGTGCTTGCCGCCCACGACAGCGCCCCCAACGCCGCCGCGACAGTACCGGCAGGAGTAGCAACAGCACTAGCGTCAGGAGTAGCAACAGCACTAGCGTCAGGAGTCGCAACAGCACTAGCGTCAGGAGCAGGAGCAGGAGCAGGAGCAGCAGGTGCAGCAGCAGGGAGCAGCGGCGCCGCCGTGGGCACCTCTGCGGCGGCCTCATCAGCCAACGGGCGCGCGCCGCGTACGCTGGGGGCGCTGTGGGCCGCCCTGGGGCAATGGCATCGTGAAGGAAGCCCGATCGGCTGCGCGTACTCTCTCGGGGCGGCGCAGGGCACGGGCGACGGAGGCAGGCCCGAGGTGGCGTCGGCAGAGGGCATCCTTCGAGGTCATGCGTACAGTGTCGAGCGGCTGGAGGAGGTCGCCGGTCGACGGCTTCTCCGGCTGCGCAACCCATGGGGTTATGGCGAGTGGACGGGCGCGTGGGCAGACGGAGCGCGAGAATGGACCCCTGAGCTGCTGCGAACGCTCGAGTATGCTTTCGAAGAGGATGGTACCTTTTGGATGGAGCTGAGCGACTTTGTAGCGCAATTCACCACCGTGTACACGTGTCGCCTCTTCGACGGCTGGCAACGGCTCTGTACACAGGGCGTGTGGGTCGGTGACGCGGCCGCAGGCAGTATGCGCTTGCCTGGCTGGCGGCACAATCCGTGCGTGCTGCTCCGTCTGCCGCAGCCCGCGCCGCTGTTTGCGATGCTCTCTCAGCCAGACCCACGACTGCACGCCGCCACCCACCCGTCCCTCGACGCCACCCCCAACGTCACCCCCAACGCCAGATATCCCAGCGCCGATCCCAGCGCCACTGCGCCACCGCCCATCGGGTTCGCACTGCTGCCCACGGTGGCGCTGCGCCCGAGCGGTACGGTGCGTACCTCGGAGATGGCCTTGCGTGGAGCTCCCCTACGGGCTGAGCGCGATGTGAGCTGTGCATCAGAGGTGGAGCTGCCGGCGGGTGAGTACGTGCTCGTGCCGTTCACACTGGAGCCGGGTCATCACGGGCATTGGACGGCGGAGGTGCGTGTGGGCGGAGAGTGTGAGCTCATCCCCATGCCAAGCGTCGCAAGCGTCCTCGAGCGAGCTCAGATCGAGCGAGCTCAGAGGGGCTCCCTGACTGCTGAGACCGCCGCAACCGCCGCGCCGGCCGTCGACAAGGCGAAGGCAACCCTCGCTCGGCTCAAGCTAGACACGACGGAGGAGGAGGAGGACGACGACGACGATGGTTGGTCGGTGGCAGGATCGGAACCCGAGGATGAGAGGACGCGCACGCTTGAGCGCCATGCCGCCGCCCACGCCACTGCCGCCGCCACTGGCCAGTCATTCGCCTCTGCGCTCACCACCTCCCTCGGCGCTGCCCTGGGCGTGAATGGCGGCGAGGCGTCGTTGAGTCGGCGCGAGCGCAAGGAGCGACGGCGAGCCACTCTTGCTGCCGCGCGCCGTCAACACAAGCACATGGCCGCACAGCGGCAGCAGCTGCTGGATGGCGGCGGTTGGAGCCGGGAGCTTGCCTCGCTCGATGACGCATCGAGTGTGCTTGCGTTGCGGCTGCAAAGCGCACGGCTCGGGGAGCCACCGCCATTGGCCGCCGCCTCGTCCTCTCGCTTGTCTACCCATCCCCCACCAGCGGACACGCGCCCACTCGCCATCCTACGCCCCCGCTCTGCTGAGGTTCTGCCAACCATACCGCCGCGTGCTCTGTCGTCACCGCTGCCATCGCCTCAGGCCAGCCTCCTCTCGTCGCGTGCCCGCGACGGCGCTCCATGGCCGACCCGCCGTGCCGCGCCTCCCTCTACCCGACGGCCATACATGACGACGGCGACGACGGGGACGACGACGGCCGAGGACGAGCATGACTACGACGAGGACGACGAGGACGGGACCAGCGCGGCAGCGGCGGCGGCAGCGTTAGTGGCACCGACAGGGCGTCGGTTGGCCCCAGCGGATCCCTATGCAGCCGCGCGTGCTGCGCTTGCGCGCGCCTCCACCGTCGGCGTGCCGCGCACCGCCGCTGCCATCCGGCGCGAACACACGGCTCGGCTCGTGCGCAGCGCGGCGGCACGCGTGCTGCAAGGCGCACCGCCGCCCGCCTCGACCGCCGCCTCGACCGCCGCCTCCACCTCTTACCGACCCGACGTGGCAGGCAACGTAGCAGCGAGTTGGGGAAGTGGCAGGGCGTCGGCCAAGTCGGGCCGGGCGGCGGTGGGCCACGAAGATCCGCGGATACGCACACTCCTCGCGGCGCAGGCAGCGGTGCTCCTTTCGATCGAGAGCTCCAAGCGCGTGGCTAACGCGGGCGCTAATGGCGCGCCGGGCGGCGGTTCGTGGCGCCAGGCGGTGCTCGAGGCGCAGCGACGGCGGGACGAGGTGCTCGACCGGCTTCTCGCGGCCCACATGCCCGCGCCTCCGTGGCACTGAACTCTGAAGACTGAACCGGCGCAGAGAAGTAGATGAGAGGACGACTGCCTGCAGGCTGTGTCGGCCACGCCTCCGTCCATTGCGATTGCGGCCCCCCTGTGCTTGGGGGGCCGGAGAGCGTGCGCGTGTGTGCGTGTTATCACAGCAGCAGTACCAGGGGAGTACTGTACCGGTAGGTAAGTAAGTGTCCCAGCTCCCCCCGGAGGGTGTCTTTTACTAATTTGCCGTCGGTGGACGATTTCCCGTACAGTAGGTGTAGGATCTCTAGGAACGCGAACGGTACCGCGGGGAGGGCCCGCAGGGCAGTACGGATACGATAAGTCCGCGCCCGGAACCCGAGCGAGACGAAATCGCTCGGCGCCGCTTCTCGTCTCGGCGTCGCATTACCCGCTGGGACCGCACTCGTGTCAGTCTCGGAGTAGAACCTCTTGCAGATCCGACCGCAAGGGTCCCAAGACGGCGGGGATCAATCTGATCAATCGCCGCTGTCGCTGCTTGAGCTTTTGCGCCATCCGGTAACTCCACCATGTCTTTCGCTTCTGGGATCCAAAGACACTGATGCAGCCCGGCACGAGCATAAGTGGGTCAAAGCGCGCCATCTCTTCCCATATATAGTCGACGTCAAGCTCGGGATTGATCACCATCGCATGTGCCAGCTCAGCTGAGCCCTGCAGAGAAATTGATGCGCCGCGCAAACCGAGGAATATAAGGTTGGTGTTGGTGCGCAGGCCTTCGACCAGCGCAATCGCACCCTCATCTCCAATCTCGTATCTGAATGGTGGGAGGAAACCTGAGACCTCCGCATGGTAATCATATCCCAGACGGAGGTCCTTGAGAGGTGGGTTGTGCGCGAGAGCGCGGCCCATGAACACGCCGCCCTGGCTGCCCATAGGATTCTGCGACAAATCGAGCACGCGTAGCGCGGAGGCGGCGCCCGCCGTAATGAGAGCCTCGGCCACTGCTTTCACACCCGCCTCCTCAATCACGTTGTTTGGTAACCGGAGCACCTCGAGAGAGCGGTTGCGCGCGAGCCCCTCTGCGACGGCCTCGCAGCCGCCCGGGCCAAGCTTGTTGTCCGCGAGGTCAAGCTCGGTCAGCGCAGTGGGCGCAAGGAGAGCGGCGCGCACGTGGGCGCCACAGGCAGGGTCGATGGATGTGTGGTTGAGGATGAGGTGACGAAGTCTCGACCCAGTGCAATGCAGCCCGCGAAAGATCTCGACGGCACCAGCGGTGCCCAGCCGAACATGGCGGATAGAGAGCCGCGTGAGCGTTGTGTTGCGGCCCAGTGCAGCGCCGATGGCCTTGGCCGGCTCTGGGCCGAAGCCAAGGTTGGCAAACGAGAGGTCCGTCAAGGTTCGCGAGAGCAGCAGCAGAGCCGAGATGCCATGCGCGATCTCCCCTTGCGGGTCAGGCAGCGCAAGCGTCAGCCGCTGCCCAATGTGCAGCTCCTTGTGCTGCAGCAGCATCCCGAGCGCGTGGACGGTGGCACTGGCGTCTGACGCGTGCCACACACGCGGCGCCTTGTGCACTTTGAGACCCACGAGACGAGTTGGTGAGGCCCACATCACGACCAACCAGAGCCAAAAGAGCCACCAGGGAATGCAAGTGAAACAGCAGCTGGGGCACATGGTACTCAGCTCCAGGCCGACCACCTGCGACCCCTCGGGCGCGTCAAAGCGGCTGCACGACTCTTTGTTGCTGGGTAGCACACGCCCCTTGGGTAGTAGGCCCGACTTAACCGTCAGTACGCGTCCTACCGATGTGTGGAACCGGATGCCTGCGCCCAATGCAAGGTATCCCATCAACTGCTCCACCGCTATGACGTACTCACCTTCGTGCATCTCGAGCTGTGGCGTCCGCAAGCACGAGCCGTAGGCGTACGAGTCGGAGCCGTGATGCCGCGGCGGGCCGATGTTAAAGTTGAACGTCACGCTCTCGATCGCAAAGGAGGCACCTACGTCTATCGAGCGCAGGCAGAGCTCATCCTGCATCTTGTGCAAGATTGCGAGCTGCTGCAGCGCGAAGGGGTACGATGAGATGGCCCTCTTGAGGTTAATCGCGTTCGAGATGGTGTCGCTGAGGTACGTGTCGTCGTTGTACCTCTCGGGCTCGTCGGTGTAGAATCGG
>Ga0210245_100265_pt1 | contig 47091 bp, 30 predicted proteins | sample ChrtobMetaP3_4mM_FD_155450 | JGI IMG/M metagenome (GOLD analysis project Ga0210245, IMG submission 155450) | Chrysochromulina tobin associated microbial communities from unialgal haptophyte culture, Seattle, Washington, United States - P3_4mM | ecosystem: Host-associated > Algae > Haptophytes >...
GCAGCTTTTGGATTTGGTGGCTCGGGTGGCTCATCTTCTTTCTTTGGACCAAGCAATTCAAGCCCGTCCACACTGTGAAGTACTGAGTGTATTACGCAGCCGTCGACGAGAAGGCGTCCGGCATTGACGAACCCGTTCGCCTGACGAACCCGTGCGCCTGTGACGAACCGTGCGCCTGCAGCCGATCCTCGTCAGGGCCGCCTCACTGCGCCACTCGCACTCGATGCCGCGGGGCAATAGCTCGAGCGCTCGTGCTACAAGGGGGGGGGGTCGATGCCGCAAGCCTCGACTACCTATTTGCAAACCTATGGACTGTTTGTCGCAGCATAGTTGTTAGCTCGTCATTATGATGGCCGGTGTGGCCGCCGAGGCCAACCGAGCCCTGTGTATGCATGGCTACATGATCTGGCTCTCTAGAGCATGCAGATAGTAAGTAAGTACCGTACTACGTATTAAGTTAGTAGGTTCGCGAAGTTTTGGGTCTTGCGTCTTCCGGGAGGACGTGCCCAAGGAAGAAGGATTATATCACAGTTTACCCACGCGACTTTCATGATTGTGAACAAAATACGCATGAGCCATGACAATGCAATGCGTCGAGTTGTAACGGTGGTCTGTTCGTGTAAAAAGTAACACACCGCCAGTGCGCAAAGCACCAGCGCACACGTGGCAAGGCGGGGCACCCAGGCATCCACAGCGTGACGGTAAACGCGCATCACAAACCGGTCTATCTCAGTCGGGATCTCCACACAGCACACTGAGCTGCGTATCTGCTATCTCTCTCCCTCTCCTGACGAGACGCCTCTCGCGGTGCGCGCGCGCGCGGAAGCCCGATGGCTCGCCTCCGATGCGACTCGCGGGCCACAGGGCTCTGACTACTAGTGTCTAGATAGCATCACGCAAATGCGAAATGGTGCGTGCCTGGCACGCGCGCACGTGGGTCGCCGCGCTGTTTTCTGAATGCGTACAGCATGGTATCATGGTGGCGTGTGGGGCTCGGCTATAGCAGCCTAGTATTAGCGTGACAACACTTCTCACTGGCGTCGCGCGCTATGTCTGTAACGGTGGGACTTGCCCGGGTGCCGCGGCATATTAAACACAGCGTCGACATCGGACATACGATATTATTATTGTGAGAGTCCACGATTATAAATACACACCACGCGCCGGGATCACAGTACCTCATGCAGTACCTGTACGTCCTCGTCGTCGACGCATTCGCAGCCTGCTTCTAGTACATTGTACAACTTCTGGAGTCGAGTCCTCGGCCTGCTCCTCGCCTGGTGTCTCATTCTCATCTGTATCTCTCTAACAAAACAAGCAGTGTCTCGAGCTTACCTCATCCGACCGGACGTCTGAGCGTCGTCTCTGCGCGAGGCCGCTCACCCACCGCCTCGCTCCTCCTCGAGAAGCGAGTACGAGGCAGTCGCGTGGTTGTACAGGCCGCCCTTGAGCGAAGCCTCGACATGATCGGCCATCAGGCCAAACTTGTCCTCAATGTGCTTGACGAGCTCGGGATCGGGCTCGTGGTAGGTGAGCCCGAAGCGGCGTCGCGGCGGGCGGAGTGCGTGCGGGCGCCATTGCACCATCCAAGGGTGACGGCTCACTGCGTCGAGCGTGATGCGCTGGTTGGCGTTGACGACGAGCATGGTGCGTAGCAGCTCGAGGGCCGCGGGAGCGATCACCTGATGAGGGAGGCAATCAGGCAGGCCATCAGTGGCAATGACGCCCCGTCGTAGCTCGAGGGTCGAGGGAGCGATCACCTCGGGGTTGGGATGGTAGTCGCCCGCACGGATGTGCGCGGTATCGTTGAACGGGAGCACGCCGTGCGTCAGGTGGTACAAGAGGACGCCGAGAGACCACACGTCGGTCAGAGTGCCATCGTACTCCTTTCGGCAGATGACCTCCGGGGCAGAGTACGATGGTGTGCCACAAGCCACCTTGAGCAGCTGACCCGGCTTAGCGATGGCCGAGAGCCCAAAGTCGGTCACCTGATGAGGGAGGCACTCAAGCCCAATCAGAGGCAATCAGAGGCAATCAGAGGCAAACAGAGCCCAAAGTCGACCACCAAAGTCGGTCACCTTGATGTCGTAGTGCACGTCGAGCAGCAAGTTCTCAGGCTTGATGTCGCGGTGGATGAAGCCATTCGCATGGCAGCACCCGATCGCCTCCACAGTCTGCACGAGGTATTTGGCCGCCTCGGCCTCTCTCAACCGCCCCTTCTTCTCCAAGTGCCCAGCGAGGTCGCCGTTGGCCGCGCACTCCATCACAAGGTACCAATTGGTGGGCGAGTCGATCACTTCGTACAGCTTGATGATGTGCTGGTGCACGCTCTGCTTCAGGATCCGAATCTCGCGGTCGATGGCGCGCGCCTCCACCTCGTTCTTCACGTCGGCCTTTTTGAAGTTCTTGATGGCCACCACCGCGCCGGTCAGCTTATGCACGCCCATCTTGACTGCACCGAAGGCGCCCTTGCCCAGAAGCTTTCCGAGCGAATAGAGCGAGACCGAGTCGAGGCGCGGCGCGCCGTCCTTCCCTACAGACGATTGGATCATCTTGCGGTACGCCGCCAGCTCCACACTGCTAGGAGGCTGCGCGACGAGCCCGTTGCCCTCCTTACCCTTGCCTTTGGCTCGAGGGGTGTTGTCCTTGGCATCGTCGCGCTGCCTCGCAACGACGGGGTAGGGCGCTGCACCAGCCGCGCCCGCGCCCGCCGCGGCCTCGTCTGCGGCGGCTGGCGCGGCTTTAGGCTGCTGCTGCTGCTGGCGCAGGCGACTCACCTGCGGCGAGCCATATCGAGCGACCTCTTCTAACGCGCCGTATCGAGCGACCTCTTCCAACGGTTTCGCCCTCGGCGCCTCGGCCTCGCGTACGCTCCCAGGCGAACGCCCGCCGCTCAGCCCCTTGGCACTCCCCGTCGTCCCGTCCGCCGATCGCGAGAACGATTGACTCGAGAGCAGCACGGGCTTCGCGCCGTCGTGGGCGCGTCGTTCATTCGGTGCCGCGCCGCCGCCGCTGCCGGCTCCGACGGTTCCGCCGGCTCCGCGTCGTTCGGTCGCCGCGCCGCCCGCACCGCCGCCGCCCTCAGCCTTGTCGCCCTGCCGCATCCAGCGAGATGTGGCCTCCGCCGCCCCCTGCAGCCAGCGCGCCGCCATGTGGCTGTCAGGCTGCTCGGCGGAAGGCGCCCAGGATGGCGCCCTTGGGCGCCCTGTCGCAGGCGGCAGCTCGGGCGGCAGCTCGGGGGGCGAAAGAGGTTGAGCCACTGGACGGACCGGGCGCTGTGGCGGGCGCGTGACGCCCACGACCATCGATGCCGCCTCGGCGGGCTTTGGCTCGGAGGGCGCGGCGCTCAACGCGGCGCTCGCCACAGCGCTCACCGCCTCAACTGGCCTCCTCGGCGGCATCGGCGTGTGCGAGGGGGCGGAGGTTGGCGGCGCGGGCACGGGGCGCTCGGGCCGTAACGACCCTGGTGGGGCGGACGAGGGTGCTCCCATCCCCGAAGGCGCAGTCACCGTGGCAGCGTCACTCCTGGTAGCCTCGCGCGCATGCTTCTGAACGAGTAGCACCGCCTTGCGCCAGCGGATGCAGGCGGCCTCGAGCTTCTTCACACGCTCCCACTTGGGCCGGTAGCCGAGTAGCCTCTCGAGCACACTGAGCCGAAGCCGCTCACGCTGCTGCTCGAGCGCCGTCGCGGACGCCTTGGCGCTCGCGACGGCGCTCGCCGCGTCGCGTGCGGCGGAGCGCTCGCGCTGCTCGGCCGCCTTCTTGTCGGCCGCATGCTTGGCCGACACGGCGGCCGCCTCCTTTTTGAGCCGCTCGATCTGGAGCTCGAGAGATTTCATGCGCTCCTCTTGCCGCTCGAGCTGCTCGTGCGCCGAGCTGTCGGACTCCTTGAGGCTCTTGCGCAGCTGCATCGCGTTCCGCTTGCTCTTCTCGAGCTCGGCGCGTCGGAGCTCGTCGGAGCTGACCTGATGAGGGAGGCAATCCGAGGCGCAATCAGAGGCAATCCGAGATCATCAGAGGCAATCCGAGATCATCAGAGGCAATCCGAGCTCATCAGAGGCAATCCGAGATCATCAGAGGCAATCCGAGCTCATCAGAGGCAATCCGAGCTCATTAGAGGCAATCCGAGCTCATCAGAGGTCATCGGGGTGGCCGTGGGGAGGCCATCAGGAAGCGAGATGGTGAGCTCCCAGGGAGATGGGGAGCTCCCAGGGAGATGGGGAGCTCCCAGGGAGATGGGGAGCTCCCAGGGAGATGGGGAGCTCCCAGGGAGATGGGGAGCTCCCAGGGAGATGGGGAGCTCCCAGGGAGATGGGGAGCTCCCAGCGAGATGGCGAGCTCCCAGGGAGATGGGGAGCTCCCAGGGAGATGGGGAGCTCCCAGCGAGATGGCGAGCTCCCGGGGAGATGGTGAGCTCCCAGCGACTCACCAGCGCAACCGCCGCACGCCATTCGGCCCATCCCCACGAGAGCCGCTGCCCATCCACTTGACGAATCCACGTGCTCAGCCGGCGCGCCCTCGCGTTTTGAATCTGGGCCGCCGTCGCCGCCACCCGCTCTCCCGCCTCGGAACGCGTCGCGTCGGCCGCCCGTTGCGCAGCAGCGTGCGCCTCCGCCTGCGCAGTGGCGTGCGCCTCCGCGAGTGCTTCCCGCCCGGCCTGACGCGCGCGCTCTGTGGTGCGTCGGGCATCGGCGACGTGACCCTCCGCCTCACGCAGAGCACGCCCGAGCACTTCGCAGTACACGGTACTGACTAGCCGTGCGGCGGCGGCCCCCCCACTGTCTGACGAAGCACGAGACGCACGCATCGCCTCGAGCTGCGCGCGGAGCTCGCTCTCGGCCGCAGCTGCGGCGTCCAGCGAGCGCTGGTGCGCCTGCGCGCCCTCCTGGGCGAGCTGCAGCCGCTGCAGCAGCCGCGACTCGTTCGCGAGGGACTCTTCGAGTCGTACCTGGAGCGCGCCCTCGGCCTTCATCACATCGGCGAGCCGCTCCTGGAGCGCCACCTGATGAGGGAGGCAACCAGGTGCACTCAGGTGCACTCCGATGCAATTAGGGGCCATCAGGGCGCGCTCTTGGAGCTCTTGAAGCTACCTCATTCCTCAGACGATCCTTTCCTTCGGCGAGCATCTCGTCCAGGGCCGTCTGCAGGCGCCCCTTTGCCGCGCGCTCCGCCGCCGCCTGCGCACGCGCCTGCTCGCGTTCCGACGTGATGAGGGAGGTCATCAGTGGCGTCATCAGTGGCGTAATCAGTGGCGTCATCAGTGGAGATCCAATCTCACCTGCTCGCGTTCCGACGTGATGAGGGAGGTCATCAGTGGTGTCATCAGTGGTGTCATCAGTGGCGTCATCAGTGGAGATCCAATCTCACCTGCTCGCGTTCCGACGTGAGCCGTTTCGCTTGTTCCTCGGCACGTGCCTGCACCGCCCCCAGCCGCTCCTCATAAGCAGCCTCCGCCGCCTCCGCCGCCCGCGCGCCCTCCTCCATTGAACGACTCAGCGCCGTCGCGGCGCTGAGCGAGCGCGTGGCGCGGCTCCAGCTTGCAAGTGCGTGGCGTATACCACGCTCGGCGCGCAGGGCGTCGGACGATCGCAGGACGGCGCGCAGAGCGCCAGAGCGCCGGTCGCTCACTTGCTGGCGCCGCTGGCCACGGAGCTCCTTGACAGAGCCCATTAACGTATTCAGATCGGCGAGAGCGACGGACACGAGCCCTCCGCCGCCGCCAGCCTCGAGGGACGCGCCGCTGCCGCCAGCGCCGCCAGCGCCGCCAGCGCCGCCAGCGCCGCCGCCAGCGCCGTCCTGGGCGCGGTCCTTGGCGCCGTCCTGGGCGCCGCCAATGGACCGGGAGCTCGCGCCGTCCTGGGCGCCACCGCGTGAGCGTGTGTATCCCGCGCTGAAGTTGCCGAACGTGTTGGCAACGAGGGACGCGCCGGCGCCATCGCCGCCGCTGCTGCTGCGGCCAGCGTTGCTACCGCTGCCGCTGCAACAACTGTGGGCGCCGTCGTGGGCGCCACCGTGGCAGGCGTGGCTGCTGCCGCCGCCGCCGCCGCTGCTACCGAGATGACGGCCGAGCGCACTCACTCCGAAGCCCCCGCGGCTCTGCTGGAAGCTGCCGTTGCTCGCCTCGAAGCCGCCGCTGCTGCTGCCAAAGTCACTTGTGAGCGAGCGGCGGCGCGCGCGGCGCGGCTGCTCGGCACTTGCCCCGTGGGCTTCGTCGATTTCGTCGATTGCCCCGTGGGCTTCGTCGATTTCGTCGAGCTCCTCCGCCTTGGCCGCCTCCGGGTCCTCGCCCTCCTCCTCCTCGCCATCGTCAGCGTCGTCAGCGTCGTCAGCTTCGTCAGCTTCGTCAGCGTCGTCAGCGTCGTCAGCTTCGCCACCGCGCTCGCGCCGTGCCGAGCGGTCCGGGGTGCCGGCGCGAGGCCTCATGTCGCCGTGCTCACTCCGCCGTGGCGTCGCGTCGCCCCGCGCCGTCGCATCGCCGCGCTCGCTGCGTGGCGTAGCGTCGCCTCGCGCGCTGTCTCCCATCCGTGCAGTCGGTGCGCGCTCCGAGTTCTGCGCACCGTAGGCTAACAGGTTGAGGCTCAACCGAGGCGGCAGCGCCAGCCGGGGTAGCTTGCTGTGCGCACCGCGCGACGGTTCGGTCTCGGACGGCGCGGACTCGAACGGTGCGGCGCGGCTGGGGCTCGGAGGCAGCTGTAGCAGTGGCGGAGGCGGAGGAGGCGCCAGCGACGGCGAGGGCGCCCGCGGCAGCCGCGCTGAAGGCGGCAACGGTAGCTCGTACCATTGCTCAAAGGCTGCAGCGATGCATGCTTGCTCGGCAGCGGACGCGTGCTGCACGACCGCACGCAGCATCTCGAGAAGACGCAGAGTGCGCCGCCCTGTGGCCGCACGGCGTAGCTGGCCGCTCGCTGGGCCCGCAACGTCGCTCGCAGATATGAGGGCGAGTGCGTTGCCGCTTGGCGTGGGAGAGAGCGTGACGCCAGTGGCCACTGCCGCCCGTGAGGGCGTCTCGATCTCCTCGGCAGCTTGCCCCCAGGTGCGGATCACATATGATAGCTCGCTCGCCTGCGCGTGTGCAGCAACCGCTCGCAGCGCCTCAAGTTTCCGGAGGGTTGCCGACTTGTCGAGCGTCGGTGCCGCATGAATCGACTTGGCTTGGCCATAGTAGCTCTGGCTTTGCCCAAATAGCTGCCGGTGAGCACGAACCTCAAGGAGGTCCTGCAACGTGGATAGACCGTTGTGGGAGACCGAGAAGCGCGAGCCGCTGCTGTCGGCCTCTCCTCGGGACGCCATTTTCTGCGTGTGAACAGCGGCGATGTGCCTGTGATGACAAGGAAGTTGACTGGGCGGCCGGAACTTAAAATTGCTGAGTTTGCTTCTAATTCTTGGCATGCATGCACTGTAGAACTCGGGCTGATTTCGCGGTTGATGATAGCGCGCACAAGACACGCCGACACGAATCTTTTTTTGCGAAAGATGGCGCTGGACGGGAGATGGCCGACAGCCACCTCAACAACAAGGCTCTCGACGGCACAAGAGCAAAGTAAGCTCAACTGGCTGAAGGTGGAGAAGAAACGCCGGCGTGACTTAGATGATGTGGAAGTTAACGTTGCGAAGCCGGAGGTGCGAGTACGTCTCTCGCCGCGTCACAGAGAGATCGAGCAGATCACTGACAAGTTCTTGGACCGTTCCAAGCTCTTTGAGAACGGGTCCCTGCCCTTCCAGTTCGGTTACATCAACAGCAATTACGTCCAACCGGGCTTGCTGAACGTGCTGCCGGGCCAGGAGTCCAGCATTCCCATCCCCAAGACATGGGCGATAGACGAACCACTCCTCGCGCTCGTCAAGCAGAACCTTAGCGTCGTCCCGATGATCACCCGGCCTTTCTTTTCAGAGAGCTTCAAGGTGTACACCGAGGCAACTCCCTGTTCGTACTTCTTTGACGGTCAGGATCAGCCCGAGCAGGAGTTCTCGCGCATCGTCGCCAAGGGCGCCACGGTGCACGACCTTCTCGTGGCGCTCTACGAGATTTTCGCCGATGCGAAGGTGCATCCGCACGAGACGATTTTCATCGACAGCCTTGAGGTAGTTGACGGCAGCTATGACGTCCACATCGAGTATTCCCGCTGAGTTTTACAATGAGCGCACGGAACCTGCATGGAACCTACACGGAACCTACACGGAACATGCATGGAACCTACACGGAACCTACACGGAACCTACACGGAACCTGCATGGGTTCCACCAGGCCTCTCACACCGCAGCAGCGCACCATGCACCGCACTCGGGGACCTCCTGAAGCGCAAACCCCCGATCCCCGAACGCTGTCGCCGCACCCCGCCCGCCTCCGTCCCTCGACCGGAGGAAGGTGTATACCTGGGCCGGACGGCGGTCGCGTTGTGCGATGTGCCTGCGCACGGGCACGCCGCCCGCCCGCACGACACGACACGCCGGCGCTGCGCAATTGGCGCTGCGGCTGTGCGAACCGCTACTGCTGCACACACAGTCAGTGATGTACAACACAATTGGTACAACATGATCCTGAAGTTCAAACTCGACTACGTAAATCTAAAATATCTTATTGAATGTGAATCGTTCTGGTTCACCACGTGGCGTGACGTGAGATCTCGTGCTGCGTTACTAAAGCGTATCTGTGGAGCCCACTCCGCCAGCGACGCCGAGGCCCCCCCAACGCCGCCGCTGAGGCGGCGTCCTTCCTGCGCGATCGCGCCGCCGCGGAGCTGCAGATCCGAGAGGCGCCGGAGCAGAGCGCGCATATATACATCAATCGCGAGCGGCGTGAGCACATCCTGCACGAAGCGGCCCGCCTCGGCGCCGATGCGCTCGGCCTCGGCGGCGTGCGACAACAGGCAGCGGCGCACGTGCGGCCAGTCGTGGCCATTGTACAGCGCGAGGTTGGGCGTGGGCACGAAGTGCACATACGGCCGGAGAAGTGGATACCAGAACTCGTACCAGTCGTTCTGGGGCATGACCACGACGGCGCCGCATGCAAGTAGCTGCTTGAGCTTATTGGAGTGGCCAGGCCAGGCCCCCGGTAGATGCAGTAGGAAGCGCTCGGCGCACTGCTCGGCCATGGGTACGTGGCTCGGCGGCACGCGCGTGTACGGCGGGGTCATGTGAACATGCACGCCCGGAAGCCAGGGTGTGACCTCCTCAAACGTGGCGGCTTCCTCCGAGTAGTTGAGGAATTTGCGGTAGCCCGCGCCCCTGCCAAAGAAAGCGAGCAGGTCCCTGCGGACGGCCCATGGGTTTGCGCGCCGGCTCTCGAGCAACTGCCGCCGGCTCTCAACCCACGGAGGGTTGCCACCATAGCTTTGCGAGAAGGTGTTTTCGGGCATCGCCACCTCGTGATGCGCGCTACGCTGCTTGGCATGCACTAAGATGGGAGCGCTACGGGCGCACGCGGCGTCCTCGCCAGCGGCGGAATGGCTGGGCGTCCTGCAAATGTCCCGGTCGCACAGCAGCGCTTCAAAGGGCGGCAGCTGCACCTCGGCATGTAGGCGCTTGATGCGACCTAGCGCCGCCGCCATCTTGCCTTGCTGCGGCCCCTGGACTGACAATTGGCCTCGCCGGATGCGCACACGCGTGCAGTGAGGGCAACACACGCTCGCGGCTCGCAGCATCTCTTTGCTCACGCCGGACGCGTTGAAGTGGCTGAGCTCGTGCTCGAGCACGGCGTCCATCGTGCTCAAGCCCGTCGGGAACCATTGCTCCGTGTGCCACCGCCTGATCTCACCCGGCCCAAAGCGTTGCCGCTCGGCTCCACTGAAGCGCATGTGCTTCACGCGCTCGAGCGCGGCGTCGAGCGATACCGCATGCGGCACGACTATGCTGTCGATGCAAGCACGTAACGCGTCGCTCATCGATCCTGCGCGCAAGAGTCGTGTACACACGTCGTGTTGGCAAAGCTCTCGCAAGGAGTTGCCTTGACTTGACTTGACAGTGAGCAAGGTGCTGTGCGCTGGTTGTGAAATAAACGTGTCCGGGTGGTTTCGAGACTGTTTGCAGAAGCCAGCTTGGTGTGGGCGAGCGTGCGGGCGGCGACGCTGGCGATGGTTTCGCACCGAGGACGGCGACGGCGCGAAGGGAAAAAAGCGCCTCTTCGCATCGCGCGCCTCTGTGAAGAGCGCCCATCTCTGCATGAAGACGCACGACAAGGTCCCAAAGAGACACGACGTGGAGGGCGCAGAATGAAGAGCGCCTACGCTCGTTGCGGAAGACTACATGTTGCATGCAAACTACATGAAGTCAAATTGAATCAAAACAGCCAGACGTGGTGCCTTGACTTGACTTGACAGTCGGTCCTGAAAAGCTGCTGTTTCGCCCCTGCAGTGGGCCATCCTGCGTGCACGAGCTCTCTCTGCAGACGTATGCCTCCTGCCGTGTACGTGCGCCCGCCGACTCCAGAATACGGATTTACTAAGGGGCAGCGTTGGCAGATCGAGCGCAAGACCGCGTCGACTGTCAACATTGCCCGCGAAGCCTCGCTCGCCTTTCTGGAGGCGGACGCCAACAATGATGGCAAGCTCACGTACGTCGAATTCAAAGACGCCATCGGTCGACTTCGGAGCCGCACTGGCTCGATTGATACGATCGACGCCAAGGATGAGCAGGCCTTTCGAGAACTCTTCGACTCGATCGATGGGAACAAAAACGGGTTCGTCGAGATGGATGAATACTTCCTGTGGACAATCGACATGTCCACGAAGCAGGGCTGCGGCCTTGAATCGCTGTTCAAGAAGTACGATACGACCGGCGAGGGGCTGCTCGACGCGAACGAGTTCGCGTTGGCTGTGGAGGATCTAGGATTCTCAGCCACGTTCGCGCACGACCTCTTCGTCGACCTGGACGACGACAACAGTGGGGCAGTCAGCTATTCCGAGATCACGCAAACGCTCAAGGCACGCGTGGGGGAGCTTGGCGCCGACTCCAAAAAGTTGCTCACCTCGTTAGCGTTCCACGACTCTCACGCTTGGAACGCCGCCCAGAAGGTGGACGTCAGGACGGGCCGTCGCGTATTGAAGGCATCTGCCCCGGCCGCTGATGGCCCTCCTTCCGACGACGTACTTCAGGCACTGAAGGCGACCCAGGCCTCAACTGCATCCGAGCTCAAGGGCCCAGACGCCGAGTCTCTGCGCAAGCAGCTGCAAGAGCTGCTTGCGGCGAATGCGATGCGCGACTCCGACCTGTACAATCTACTCACTATGCCCTTGGTTCGAGGCGACCCTTCGCAGCCACTCACGAAGAATACATTCGTCCGTGGCATACAGGAGCTGGGCTACAGCGGGGCGCCCGGCATGCTCGTCAACCTCTTCAAGCGCATTGACTCGGACAAGACGGGGATCATCGGATTTGCGGAGCTGCGCGAGTGGATGACCGGTAAGATGCGTCGCACGACCCGCGCCAGGGAGACCCACCTCCTCTATGGTCTCAAAGGCGTGACGCTCCGAGACATCAAATGGACGCCGAAGCGCCTGCGGCGTGAAATGGTGCGCATGTTGCAACGAGCTGAACTCGCACCGATCGACATGGTTCGCGCGTGGGACCCGAACAACGACATGACCTTCTCCAAGCAAGAGTTCCTGGTCATGATGAAGAAGATCATCTACCTTTCGGGCCTAGCGGCCGAGGCGAGCGCCGCGACCGCCCTGTCGCAGCAGAAGGCGGAGCTCAAGGCGACTGCGGGGACGGACGGCGAAATCAAGTGGGGGCTGGCGAAGATAGGTAAAACCGAGGGCCTTATCGACGGCAGCGCGAGCTTCAAACAACAGAAGGCTACCACCAGCATCGCCGCCGACTTCAACCCGGAGCTCTTCAAAAAGAATGCAGCCGAGACTGAAGCCGATCAACTGATGGTCGAGGAAATGAAACTGAGCTCCGTCGACAAACTAGCGCGCAATCTGGCTGCCACCAAGCTTCAGGCTTCGGCACGAGGGCGGAAAATCCGTAAGACCATGAGCCGCAAAGAGGGCGACCAGCTCTGGTACCAAAAGATCAAGCCGGCCGTCTTAAAGCTCTTTAAGGAGATTGCGGGCGACGACGGCGTGATGGATGTACAGGAGTTTGTGCGCTGGCTCAACGGGATCTGGAAGAGGGAGAAGAAGCGCCTCAAGCTCGGCGCCGCCGATGTGAGCTCCGATGAGGAGGATGAGGAGGTCGTGTTTGGAGATGACGGTGGGGTACAGGCGATGCGACAGACAAGAAGACCATCCACCGACCAGCTAGAGGAGAAGGCTGCGACTCCTGCGAAGAAGACTGCTGCACAGGAGACAGAGGAGGGGGCTGCTAAGGAGGCTGCGAAGCCCTTTGACCCGAACGCCCTCATGTCGAGCTACTTGCGTGCGCTTCAAGCCGCCAGCCTGACGGAAGCGCCTAAAGTGGGCAGTGGAGCGCCTAGGGTGAGCAGGGCAGCGTCGCCGGGTACCGCGATGCGTGACAAGGAAGAGACGGGCCGGCTGGCCCACGCGCGTCCTGTGAGGCATCTTCTTACGCCTCCAGCCGCGCATGGCAGTGCGTCAGCGGGCCCGCGCCAGGGCCCGCGCAGTGCTCCTATGCGGCCGCACACGGCGAGTGGGGGGCCAAGAAAAGATGCTCCGAAAGATGTGTTGATGAGCCACTGGCGAGATTTGCCATTGCCTTCCAGTGCCAAGGCTCGGTCCGGGCGGGCGCAGAGCGCTGCATCCTTCTCCAAGCAAGCCATGGGCGCTGCTGGGCAAGCTGCCCACCTGGAGGGGCAAGCTGCCAACCGGGAGGTTTTCGACCTCGGCGGAGCTCCTCAGCGACAGCGGAACAGCTTCGATGGCGCCGGCAGACGAGACGGGGCGCGGATCACTCTGACTCTCCCTGAGGTGAGCCCCCGGTTCTATGCGCTCCGCAGTTGCGTGTCCGGCCTGGAGGAGACGGTGCGGAGGGTGCAGGATTCGCTCGATGTGATCAATGCGAACCGCAGCTCGGAGAGGTAATGCACTCTGCGGACCTGCGCTGTCGGCTGGAACTTGGTGTGATTAACAGTGTGAACTTTGTGTCTTGACTTGGTGTGGCCTTCAACTGGGTGTGGTCTGCAGGGTTGAAAAAGCAGGCGCAATTACATCCCTCATCAAGGGGCGCCTCCCAACGCGGGGCATGCCCCCCGCGCTGTGTGGGGAAATGCAGCAGCCACGTGAAAAAAAGGAGGGACCCGCGATGCTTCAAGTGCTCGCTGCTGCGACACTGCTCCTGCAGCTCCTGCTCCTGCATGCTGCTCCTGCAGCTGAGTTGCATGATGGCCAACCGAACATTCTTATTGCCCTCGGCGGCTCTAACACGTTGGGTGCCAAGGATATGAACGGTACTTTGCGTGGCTCGCACAAGAGCTTTGGCCAGCAGTTGTACGAGTCTTTGAAGCATGACGGCCTCATCGATTCGTTCAAAAACTTTGGGATCGGCGCCATGGGACCCATGCTTGCAGGCTCATGCACCAACACATTCGTACCGGCCGGCACCGCCATTGCAACAGTTGAATATCTGCCAAACATCGGATACACGAACGACGATGCTGGAGAGCTCGCTGCGATCAAGCAGATACTGCTTTCCGTGTTAGCTCGTGGGGGAAAGCCCGCGCTGGTCAACATTCTGCCAGGTGCGTCCATGGAGCGCTTTGCCCATTGTGTCGAGGGCAGGGTTGGCTGTACAACTCGCGCTCACGTAGAGAGGTTGCATACCTCGCTGCTCGAGATGGCGGCGCACCTTGGAGTGCCCAGCGTCACCATGGACTATGAGAGCAATGCAACTGTGTTTAGCTGGGACAAGATGCACCTCAACCAGCTGGGTCACGATGAGGTGCACGCGCAGCTACTCAGCCTCTATAAGGATGCCTCACGCTGGCCTTCCCAACGGTCTTCCCACTCGAGGGATGAGCCTGCTGAGGAGCTGCCGGTCAGGTGCTACCTCGGTGATCAGCTCGCAGACCTCGTGAGCCACAGCACCGGATTCGCGAAGGTCAACTTTGGCGGCGGTCGCGCCGACAAGGTGGGGTGGGAGGCTCGGAATGCAAGCGCCTCGCTGACCCTCTGCACGCGCTTTCCGCGTGACGCATCTCCGCCGCCGCCGCCACCGCCGTCTGCTCCGCCGACGCAGTCGTCTGCGTCTAGGCCAGCTGCCAAGCTGCTCTCAGCAAGCCGCAAGCCGCCGGGGCATGCCTATGCCATGGCCGTCGGGCTACAGATGTCACACGATCTGAACCCACCCCTCTTCGGACACGCGAGGATTCGTTGCGCAGGTGCATGCAGGTGCAACTGCTTTTATTCACACCACGGCGCGTTCAATGCAAGCTGCATCTTTGATGGGCTGATCCGAACACGGATCTCCATCACCGCCTTCGCACGCCTCGCCGTTGAGCGCGTGCCTCCAACGACCCGTGCCGCACCGGACGAGCCGGGCTCGCCTATGTCGAGCTGTCCTGACGACGACCAGTGCGCAGTGATCATCTCCAACAGCGACGATGAGGCGGTGCGTCATCGAGTGCTCGTGCGCGCGTTGATCATAGGCCTGGGGGGCGGCCACTACTCGACGAAATTCCTGAACACGTATCACTTAGATGTGTCAGGCCTCACCTTCAGCAGACGACAGCTTTCTGCGAAGCCCCCCGCGTCTCAGAGGTCAGAGCCACACACTCTAGCGTAGGACTGGTGCGGTAGTACTCAGGGTACCACAGGATTGAATTTGGGGCGGGGGGCACACAATATCCATGTCGTGAATGCTGCATGCGTGAATGGGATGTGTGTCGGTTTAAAGGTGATATCTGATGTGTTTTATCTGCGGACTGCGCGGGTTCGAAGGCATCGATGTATCGATAATCGAACCCGCGCAGCCGCGCACATCCACATGTCGGCCGTCGGGCCGGGTCGGGGATGGGGGGTCCGGATCCTTGTGATCCCCGCCGGTGCGTTAGTCCACCGTCGACCGTGCGACGTAGAGGCTGGTCGGTACGCATGTTCGCGTGAACGTTAACACGGCACACGCGACCGGACCGGTGCTACGCGCGGCGCGCATGTATGCACGCGATACGGCACTGTTCCTGCCCGGCGCTCAGAATACACACGCACCTGCGTGTCGATCCGGGTGGGAAGCAAGTTTTTGTGTGGGGGAGCGCGGGGGGACCCGACGTGAGCGCGGGCACGTACTCCCCCACCCCTTTCCAAGCTATTTGTAACCACGAAACCGACTGACGGACTCGTGTGCAGCCTTCGCTTTCTCCATTTTAGGGAAGTGCGCCTAACTTACGAAAGATGGCAATGAACGTGGCCAACGCCCAATATGCGTCGGCGGCGCGGTACGTCTCCCGCCTCCGCGTCCGCCTCGAGCAGCGGCGGCGAACCGCACATTCACAAATGAAGGCAAAAGGCACCAAAATGGCGCGTGGCGAGCGCGTGTCCGCATCAGACCTAGATGAGCTGGAGCTGGCTTGCAATGAGCGTCTCGAGGATGAAGATGTGGATCCTAGCGCACAACCCCGTCTTCCGCGTGCTAAATTGACGGAGATCATGGGCCTCGCACTCATGTCCTCACTGGCATTCATGTCTGCACTCATGCTGGTTGGCGTGATCGTGGTTGGTGCACTCGAGCTGAGCCGGGCTCCAGCACGGCTGGAAACCAACACTGCCCTGAATCAATCTGTAGCGCTTCCATCAGTGGCTGAGAACGCCGCCTCTGGGACGCAGTTGCCACCCGAGCCAAAGCCTCCACCCATGCCTCCGCAGCCGTCTCAGCCATCTTGGTCACCACCACCATCACCACCACCACCACCATCACCACCACCACCACCACCACCGCCACATGAGGTTCTCAACCTCGGATCCGATTGCTGGGGGCCCTGCCATTCCCGGGGTGGCGCTTGCACAGGCCACTGCGGATTGAGTGGTGCGTGCTGCCGCCTTGGGCCAGAATGGGAAGACATGCCCGAGTGCGGCTTTGGCACAAAGGGCTGCCGCGAAAAGCACTGCTGCGTCGCGGCGGCCTCGGCGCCACCGCCGTTGCCATTGTTGCCGCCCTTGCCGCCCGCAATGCCAACGTCGCCGTCCGCAACGCCGCTCAGGCTCGCGGAGCACGTGTCGGCGATCAATCGTCGATTCCGGCGCAGTCCGCACGACATCCAATGGGCCTTCGACGGCAGCCTCGCCGATGCCGCTGTACTGGTCCACATTTTCGACCGGTGGGAGTACCATGACAACGATGGTTACCAGTACTGGCGCGCCGATTTGGCCCACAGACCGCAGTTGAGCTGCTCGCTCATCTATGCCGAGCAGCGCCCGGCGATCAGCCCGAATATACCTATCCCTGTGTATGGAAATGGCGTGGGCTCCAACGGCGTCGTCTTACGCCCTGGCCGCACGACGCGCATTGCGTGTGGCACCGGTGGCGACTCTGGTGGCGGGGCGTGCAGGCAGCGCTGCCCGTCCATTGCGGCGACCGGGGGCGACCCGAGCCACTACGACCCGCAGAGAGACGGGCGGGATGGTTGCAGCTGGGGCCCACAGGATTTTGGCGTCTACCTGAAGCGAGCCAATCGTTGGCAGACGACGGTGCAAGCACGTGGACGAAACACAGATTACAACGAAGTCGTCGTAGAGGGCGACCATTGGAACGCGCACTTGCCGTTGACCATTGAAGCATTCTTTGGCGACTCTCTTGCACGCACGACGCGCGACCAGTTCCTGACACGGTACAACCTCAATGCCGTCGACGTGCCCCTTCTCAGCTTCGACGTGTATAATTGGGAGCAGCCGTTCGCACAAGTTAGGGACTGAATTGGCGGCATGGTGCGTTCCAGGGGGTCGGGCGTTTGTTTGACGAAACACCGCTCAGGGTGTTCACACTCCGAACGGCGTTCTGTAGAACTCGTCCTCTAGCGCCAACGCCGGCCGTGTACGCGAGCGAGCGAGCGCTCCGGTGATGGCGTCGAGCGACCACCCGGGCGGCGCCGACCCTCGAACGCTGGATTACCTCGACCGCCTCGCAGAGCGCAACCGCGCCATGAAGACGCGCCAGAGCGTCGAAGAGCAGAGGCGGGAGCAGCGGCTCAAGAGCCTCGAGGCTGGCTTCGACACGTGCTTCTCCGGAGCGAACACCGACCGCGTCGCCAAGAAGGCCGAGCAGGGCCGACAGAGGCAGAACCCGCTGCAGCTGCTCCACAAGAAGCAGCAGCAGCGCCAGTCGGCGCTTCAGAAGCCAGAACCGCAGCAGCAGCAGCCGCAGCCGCCATGGCGGCCAGGTGGCAACAACGATGGTGGCGCGAGGCGCGGCTGGCAGCAGAACACGGTGGTGCTGGCGGGGCAGGGTGGTGAGCAGCTCAAGGTGCGCCCTAAGCGCTCGCCTGCACTCCCAGCCGCGGACGCGGCCCTCGGTGACGACAGCGAGCTAGCCCAGGTCGCGGCAGCAGTGCGGGCAGCAGTGGCGGCAGCAGCGGCAGGCCCGTCAATGATGAGCGCGGAGCAGAGAGAGGCGGCCGCTCTTGACACGGCGGCGGAGAGGTACGAGCAGTATCGCAGCGACGACGGAGGAAGCGGCGATGGCGAGGACGAGGACGAGGACAAGGACGAGGACGAGGACGAGGCCGCCGCCGCCGTCGCCGCCGCCGTACCGCAGTCGCCCAGGACGGCGTGTGTGCCCACGGTGGCGTGTGTGCCCGCGCCTGCGCTGCCCTCGGCGCTGCCATCGATGCCCTCGGAGCCGGGCGAGTACGAGGACGATTTCGAGCCCGACGAGGGTGGAGGCTCGCTACGCGCCACACTACGCCGGCTGCGCGCGTCGATGCGTGAGGCTGAGCGCCATGCTGAGCGCGAGGCGGAGTCCAAGCTCGAGACGGCGCGCCGTGCTGAGCGCGAGGCGGAGTCCAAGCTCGAGACGGCGCGCCGTGCTGAGCGCGAGGCGGAGTCCAAGCTCGAGACGGCGCGCCGTGCTCAGCAGACCTTGCTGGCCGAGCGAGAGCGAACCGCGGCCGCGGCCGCCAGCGCCGCGGCCGCGGCCGCCAGCGCCGCAGCGAGCGCTGCCGCAAGGGCTGCAGCAATGCGTTTGCCGCCCTCGGCTGTGGCGGTGCTCGACGTTGAGGAGGTCGACGAGGAGCTTGAGGAGGCGGCGGCGGCGGCGGCGGCGGCGGCGGCGGCGGCGGCGGCGGCGGCGGCGGATGTCGACGAGGTACTTGACGAGACTGACGAGGCGGACGACACGGCGGCGGCCGCGACGGCGGCTACGTCCATGTACACGCCGCGCGGCTCCACGCTAGCGCGCCCATCCTCGACCGCCGCCCTAGGAGACTCCTCGCGCCTGATGAGCGGCGCCATTAGCGGCTCGTCTAGTTCGGGTCGGCTCGCTCGGGGGGTCGTGACGCCCTCGGCGCGCGCGCCGCCAGCGGGGATGGCAGTGCCACCGCCGCACCGCGCCGCCGTCGCGTGTAGCCGACCCAGCTCGGCAGCGCGTCCCGGCAGCGCTGTGCCTGCTTCCACTTTGCGTCCTGGCGTGGCGCTGCCCGCGAGTGCCACCTCGCCACGCGTCGTGCCGGGCGCCTCGCCGCGCGTCGTGATGGGCGCCTCGCCACGCGTCGCGCTGGGCTGTGCCGCCATTGGTGCAGCCGGAGGCATGGGAGAGGGAGAGAGCGCGGGCGCGGCCGAGGGTGCGTGCCTCTCTGATTACCACTGATTGCTACTGATTGCCACGAACTTCCACGGATTGCCACTGATTGCTACTGATTGCCACAGGTGCGTGCCTCTCCCGCTCGGGCGCGCGGGCGGCCTCGGCCTCGGCGGTACGTCGACATCTCGCTGCGCCCTTTTGCTTTCCACAGCAGCCTGCCGCCGTCGCCCCCGCCGTCGCCCCCGCCGTCGCCCCCGCCGTCGCCCCCGCCGTCGCCCCCGCCGTCGCCCCCGCCGCTGCGCTCGCATGGGCATCTGGGCCGTTGCCGACGGTGCCGGCGGTGCCTTCGGACGCGCCACTGCCCGTGCGGGCGTCACCGTCGCCGCCGCCGCCGCCGCCGCCGCTGCCTTTGGAAGCTGCTTCTGTGCCAGAGGCAGCCCCGTCGACGTCCTCCGCGGCACCCCAGCAGCTCGCGGCTGCCTTGCAGCAGTGCTCGGGCGCCTCGGCCTCGGAGGCCGCAGCTGCCGCCGCACTCGCGGAGAGACTGCTGCGTCTCGCCCCCCACAAGATAGAGATGATCACGCAGATGCTCCAGGCCATCGAAGGTGCACCGACCGAGGCCGTGGGAGCAACGTCACTGGAGCGCGGCGCCGCTGAGACATGCGGCAGCAGCGGCAGCGGCGGTGGTGGTAACGGCAATGGCCATGGCAGCAACGGCAGCAGCAGTCATTGCGACGACGCCGGTCACGGACGAAGTGGCGACGGGGCCGACGGTAGTACTGCCGGCACCGGCGGCGCAGGCGACAGCGCGGTTGACGTCGCGGCCGGTTCAGGCGGTCCAGGCGGTCCAGGGGGTCGAGGCGGAGGTCGAGGCGGCGGTCGGGGCGGCGGCCGGGGCGGAAGCGTTCGGTTGAGCCGCAGCGCGGCACAGCCGAACGCCGACGAGGACGACGAGGACGAGGATGAGCAGCCAGGCGAGAAGCCCCGGGCTCGCGGTAGCCCCGCCGCGGCCAAGCTGCCCCCGACGAGCCGTCGCCAACGGGAGCCGTTACTGCCGAAGCAGACGGCGCCGCCGACCGCGCCGCCCTCGCCGCCCCCAATACGGCGCGGCAGTGACATCGACGATGACTTCGACGACGCCTTCGACGACGATGCCTACGATGGCAGCGGACCGACGCGCGCCGCCGCACCGGGCACCTCCTTCTCCGCGCCGAGCTGGGCGCCGAGCCCGCGAGGAGCGGGTGGAGTCATGCTCCCGCTCAACACGGCGCCCGCCAAGCCGCTCTGGCTCCAGGGTAGCTCTGAAGGCGTCACGAGCCACCGGGGGGCGCTTGGCGGCTTCGGCGCGGGCGTCCTCATGGACAGTCCGCCCGACTCGGCGGGGCTCGAGTCGAGCTTCGAAGGCGGCGCGGGCGGTTGCTTCGGCAACGGCTTTGGCCACGGCGGCTTTGGCCACTGTAGCGCGGGCGGCGGCGGCTTGGGCGGCGTCTGCGGGGGGGGGCGGTCCGGCGGCGGCGTCGGAGGCGAATCGCGCGCGCCAGGGAAGGCGGTGCCGACTGTTGAGGTGCTGGGTATGGAGACGGAGTCGACCGCGGTGACGAACCTCATGAACGCGCGTGGTCCTGGGCACGGCCGTCGACGTCCAAGCGTCAACGAGCTCAACGCGTCCCTCTCTTCCCTCTCGACCAGCCTGCGGCTGCAGCCGCCGCGCACGCGCCGCCCTCGCGTCGACTTCCTCGATGAGAGCCTACCCGCCGTCCCTGCGGCCGCAGCGCCCGAGACAGCGCCCGGCACCCACGCACTGCTCACGCCGCGATTTGCAACCGGACCGAGCTCGGACCCTTATGGAGATGAGCTCACAGAATTCATGTCATCCTCAAAGGCGTTCACCGTGGGCTCCGGGCTGGGCGTGATCATGGACCACGGTGTTGGCGGCGGCGGCGGCGGCGGTGGCGGTGGCGGTGGCGGTGGCGGCGGCGGCGGTGGCGGCGTCGTCGGCGGCGGTGGCGGCGTCGTCGGCGCCGGTGGTCGCCCCGGCGCGATGGTCGCCGCCACCGACTTTGAGGACGATGAGTGCTTACGCCCTGCCGTCGTGGCGCCGCCGTCGCGGCTGCCGCGCGGGAGCACGCTGCGTCTCTCACTTCTGTCCACGTGGGGCGACCCCAATTACATTGGGCTTTCGAGCCTCGAGCTGCTCGATGAGCAGGTACGTTGATTGCCACTGATGACCTGCCTTGCATGCAAGTGCTCACCACAGCGCGCACGGTTCTCGATGAGCAGGCCGAGCTCGTCGTCATCGAGGCGCCCAAGACGGCGGTACGGGCGCGTCCGTCAGGGGTTCACGAGCTGCCGGGCCTCACAGACGACCCGCGCACGGCTGATAAGCTCTTTGTGGGCCAGCCAGGCTCGACAGACGCAGCCACAATGTGGCTCGCTCCGTTCACGGCAGGTGAGAGGCATGAGGTCTTCATCACGCTCCCGAGTGCGCTCGTGCTCGCGCGCGTGCGAGTGTGGAACTATAACGCAAGCCGCACGCACGCGCCGCGCGGAGCGCGTCATGCTGAGCTCTATCTCGACTCGACCCTGATCTGGGGCGGTGAGATCCAGCAGGCGGTCGGCGCCGACACGGGCGCGCGTCACGTGACCGATGTGCTCCTCACCAACAACCCGAGCATCCTAGCGCAGCTGAGCGCCCGTGACGACGCGCTCGGGGCGAGCTCGAAGGCTCCACCGGAGGCGCTGCCGCATGTCGAGGCCGAAGTGATGCGCCGCTCCCTCGGTCTCGCCGCCGAGCGCCCACAGACCCCAAGCGGCCTCGACTCGCCGCCGCCCCCCCTCGGGCACGCCCGTTACGGCGCGCACGAGCCTCTCCCCTCCGTGCACACCATGCGCGCCGTTGCGGGCGCGGGCGGCGGCGGCGCCGGTGTGCCCCCGGCCGAGGAGCGCGCACGCTGGGCGCCGCCGCCGGGCTCGGCTGCCTCGGGCGCGCAGCTCGTGTGCACTGTACTTTCGACATGGGGCGACCCCAACTATTTTGGTCTCTGCGCCATCGAACTGCTCGGCGAGCGTGGCGAGGTGGTCGCCCTCAAGCCTACCCAGCTGTCGGCCTCGCCCGCGTCGATCAATGAGCTGCAGCCGGGCTCGAACGATCCGAGGACCGTCGATAAGCTTGTGGATGGCGTGAACGCGACGACCGATGCTAACCACATGTGGCTCGCACCTTGGCAGCCGGAGACGGGCCGTTCTCACACGCTCCGCATCGACCTACCGCGGGGAGTGCCCGTCGCGGCGCTGCGCGTGTGGAACTATAACAAGAGCGAGGAGGATGCGACGCGCGGCGTGCAGCGGATGCTCGTGCACCGTGACGGCGAGCTAGTCTCGCCACCACAGGGCGCCGTCTTGCGCAAGGCACCAGGCCACGTCCAGTACGACCATTCACAGCTGGTGCCGCTGCTGCCTCGCGCCGCCGCTGAGAGTGGCGGCGGCGGCGGCGGCGGCGGCGGCGGCGGCGGCGGGCGCGGCGCTTCGCGCGCGGCCGAGGCGGCGGCACGGCTCGGATACGTGCCATTCGCACCGCTGCCGCAGGACTATTACGTGCCCGCACTGCCCGCCGCGCACACGTGGCAGCTGCGACTACTCTCCACTTGGGGCGATGTCCACTACCTGGGTCTCGATGCTCTCCAGCTCTTTGGAGCCGATGGTTACGAACTCGTCGTCGGTGCCGGCGCGCTCGGCGGCGGCGGTGGCGCCGTGGGCGGGGCTAGGGTAGCGGCGGGCGACGGCGGCGGGGCGCTGGGTCTCGTCGGCCGGCCGCCGCTCGTGCACGCGCACCCAGCCGACGTGAACGTGCTACCTGACGTCAAGGGCGACCCGCGCACAGTCGACAAGCTCTTTGTACGACGTGCTGGTGCTGGTGCTGGTGCTGGTGCTGGTGCTGGTGCTGGTGCTGGTGCTGGCCCTTGGGCGGCGCCGCCCACGGCGCGCAAGCCCGTGGCCGATGTTTGGCTCTCCCCTTGGACACCGAACACTGTGAACGAGATCTCGTTTGTCTTCGATGAGGCTGTGGCTCTCTCACTGCTCCGGCTCTCCAATTACACAAAGGACCCGGCTCGTGGCGTCGATGACTTCGAGCTGCTCGCTGACGGGCTGCTCGTCTACCGTGGGCGGCTGCGCCGCGCGAGCGGCGGCGCGGAGGCGGAGTGGCAGAGCGTCGTCCTCATTGACGAGCCAGCCGTGTGCCAGGCGGAGGTGGAGGCGGGGCGCGTCTTCTTCTCGGGCGCGCCGGAGCACGCCGAGACGGCGGTGCTCCTCATCAACGAGTCTATCGTAGTCAGCAAGGACATCGGCTTCACAATGCCCATGCCGCCGCCCGCGGCCGCGGCGACCTCGCGCCCGAAGACGGCGGTACGTTGTGGTTGAAGTACTCCGTATCAGCATGTTTTGGGCCATGTGTGCATGTGCTCCTCAGTCTGGACTCTTCTTGATGTGATGCGCGCGGACGCGACCGTCCGCGACGCGACGAGGGGAGTTTTGGGAAGCGGAAGGGCCCACCCGACCCGCACGCTAACACTACAGAGTACTTCTACAGTTTCACTTCGTTCGCGCACCTACACGCTACAGGAGTACATTGCACTTCTGTGGCACCGTACCGTTGCAGACCGCGATGCTCCCGGTCCACCGCTGTGCCTACGGCGGTATGGCTCGAAGGTGGTACCTACGGTAGTTGGACCGACATGGGCCGGCGAGCTCCGGGCCTAGGAGCATGGCTCGTGTCGGAGGTAGTAGCATGTCTTGCGAGAACGACAACATGGCCTCGGAGCATCGCTCAGCCCTCAGATATCGCGCCAGAGGTAGCATGTAGCGGACGTGCCAACACGTTCACGATTCCAGACTCCATTCTTGGTTCCGTCGATTCTCGACTATATTCTCCGCTCTCATAGGACTACCGTGGTCGATAGCGTGGTCCGCACGCGGCTGGCTCCCCACAGCACGAAGCACCGACGCAATGTGGTCGTCGGGCACACCGGCCGAGCGCATCGTCGCCGTGAGCCAGCTCACGGTCACCTGCCCGCGCGGCTGTGCTGATGGCACCTCTTCCCAGAGCGCCTCGAGCTGGCGCTCCTGCTGAATCCTCACCGCCGCCTCGCGAAGCTGGCTGGTGCCGGCGTTCAGGCTACCCTCAAGATGCTGCTGCTGTACAAGATGCTGCTGTGCCTCGAGCGCCGCGAGCGCCGCGCGCGCCTCCGCCAGCTCCGCCTGTACGGCCGCCAGCTGCTCTGCGTGCAGCTGTGCCTGCTCCTCAAGGCAGCGACGCAAATGCTGCTCTTCGAAGCTCTCGACCAATAATTTGGTTGACGACCCGCCGAGCGGAACCTCATGCAGCTGCTCTTCCTCGACGGCCCGCACTGGCTGCGATTGCTCAGGTGGCTGGGCAAAAGGTTCCCTCCTCGTCGGACTCCTCACCACAGACCTCCGAGTGGCCTGCCTCTCCCGAGAGGCCTGCTTCTCCAGAAACGACGCGTTTGTAGTACGCGTCCTGTATACGGTGTCGACTTCGAGGTGGGAGGTCCACACGTCCTCAAACCACTCGCTGTACCCCATGTCGGGCGTTGACATGTCGACGACGGCGTCGGGCAGCACGTCGTCGACGACGGCCGACTGACTCTGTCGATGATGGCTTAGCCTGTCGAGGAAGTCGAGACGATGAGTTAGCCTGTCGAAGACTGTCGACGACTTTGCTTTTCGCTGGGCCTCGCGCTTGCGATTGCGATCCTCTCGGGTCGACGTCGGGTCGACGCGGTTGGAGTCGAGGATGTGGCCGCGCGAGACCAAATGCTCGAAGACGGTGCCAACCTCGATCTCGCCATTTCCAATCCCCACGGCAATCTTGCCCATTCCAAAGTTCTCTATGCGCCCGAAATCCTTCCGGATACTATTGATGAGGTCGCGGTCGACGACGTGATGCTCCTCGAGCACGAGCAGCACGAACTCGTCCTGAGTGAAGGTCGGGTTGGGTCGACACTCCCTGCGGGCCTCGCGGAGCATCACGTTGGGCAGCGCCTCGCAGAAATCCTGGAGAAAGATGCGTCGGCTGATCAAGAGGAGTCGCACGCGCTCCAGGCTCACTGTGAGCGTCGTCAGCAAGATCAGCATGCAGAAGATGAAGTAAACGTACTCGTTGTCGGTGCGCGGCACCAGGTCCGAGTCGCCGTACCCGATGGACAACATCGTGTACATCATCATGTAGAGCGCGTTGAGGAACGCATACCTATCTATGCCATCGCACTTCCCATTCGCGCCGATGTCCGTTTCGCCATGTCGACATGAATACAAGTACGCCGTCGCAATGACGTACGCTAGCAAGATGATCAACGGCCTCAGTAAGGCGTGCAAGAAAGCGAAAAGGGGCCCCACCTCGAGCCGTATGCCGCGAAGCGCGGTCACTGTAAACCTTTGCACATTGAGGTTGCTGCTGTCGCTGCTGCCGGCAGCCGCATCAGGTGACGACGGTGGCGACGCGGCCTGCTGCCCAGCGAGCCGACGGATGCATGCTGACCAGCATGCCTTCGCGCGCGGGACGCACGTGACGCACGCATTCATGAGGGTGGCGTTGATCAGATCAAGGTAGTAGAGGAGGCCCCACATCGGCCCGAACAGGCCGCTCATCACAAGCACTGTGCCCACCGGCATGAGGAAGATGCACAGCAGCCGCCCTTGCCACGAAGCCGGGGCCAGGTCGCCGTAGCCGACGGTCGTGACCGTCTGCGTGATGAAGTAAGCTGCTTCGAGCGTGTTGAGTCCCTCTGTGTAGTTGAAGAGAGCGCAGCCGAAGACGTAGTACAAGGCAATGAGGATGCCGTACCCCCGCATCCACCGTTCGAACTTTCCACGCTGGCCCTGCCGCATCCTGGCGCGCAGCCGGCGAGACTTTGCCAACTCCTCCTCGAAGCCTGTGCGCAGCCTGTGGAAGCCTTCGTGCTCGCGCGCCCAGCCACGCGCCCACAAAAGTGAGCGCTCTGTCGCAGAGCTGCTCTGCAGGCCGGGAGGTACCAACCGATAGAAGACTGCCGACCCGTCCCGGCGCGCATATACGAAAGCACCCGCTGGATAAGCGAGCGTCTCGTGCAGGGCATTCCCGCCCGGCAGCTCTGACGGGTTGACCCAGGCCACCTTCTGCAACCCAGCAGTGTTGAGCCAGCCGAGGCTGAAGGGCAAGAAGCGATTGGCCTCGCGCAGCGTCTCCGCCACGTTCTTGCGCAACGTGTACGGTCCATCGAAGGTGAGCTCGGCCGAGGACCGTTTGAGCGAGATGGCGTTCGCCTTCACAAACTGCAGCTCTTTGTCAAAGTAGCAAAAGCCGCCGAGGAGAAAGAAGAAGAAAGTTTCGTCGTCGAGGCGCGAGACGGAGCCGATGATGGTGCGCAGCAGCGTGGGCGTGTCGGCCACCAGGCAGTCGAGGGGGTATGCAAACGCAAAGAATTGCGCCCTCGGTGGGATGCCGGCTTTCATCTTGGCCTCACCCACGAGCGTGATTCGACTGAGCGGCGCGAGCTTGCCTCGGATGGTCTCCGCAGTCTCACCGGGCCGACTCAGGCGGTTGAGCAGTGAGATGGCTGCCTTGTCGCCCACCACCTTGTAGCTGAGCGAGGAAATGAAGCTCGACTCAAAATCCGTGGTGGTCGGGTCCAGAGAGCCCAAATCGACGTGGACCTGGACTTCCGTGGGTGCGATACAGAAGCACACGTCTTCGGCACGCACAGAAATCGCGTAAATCGGCTTCAGCGTAAAACGGCTCACAGCACTCTGCGCCACGAGTTGCTGAGTTGCTGAGCGCTGCGCCCGAAGGCGGGTGAACCCTGTGGCTCTTGCATCGCTCGACCCTTTCGTGGCCTTTACCGACTTTTCCGTGCGCGCTAGCTGGAAGGCTCTCTTCATTTTCGCAGCGGATTCAGCTTGCTCGGCCGTGCCGTCGGCCATCCTCTGCTTGTACTCCGCCGCCTCCTCACAGCTGGCCTTGAAGAGCTTCCAGAACGTCTGAAACTCGTCGAGCTGCAGCTCGCCGTCGCCATTGGCATCGACCTGGTCTATGAGGCTTTTGATCTCTGCCTCGGACGCCTCTACGCTGCTCGCATTGACGAGCGCCGCTTTGAGCTCGGTGACGGAGATGCTACCGCCGCCGTCCTTATCCAGCACCTTGAAGGCCTCTTCGTACGACATGCTCGGCGCGAGGCCCGATTGCTTTGAAAAGCCCACCCTTTTCATGACGGCTTTGGCGGCCTGCATGCCTCCCCTCAGCTTCGTCCTCCCAGTGAGTGAGTGAGTCAGATCCAATACTCGTACATGAACATGACAGACAGAAGAAGTTCGCCTCAATTTCCAAAAAGAGTTTCACCAAAGGGAGTTTCACGAGACGAAACTCTTATTCCCGTCAAAAGCGAGAGGTGAATTGCCCCCTGTTTCTGGAACCAGCTTGATTTCTCTGTCACAACCCCATACAGGCGGCACAGGCGCCGCCAAGGTGTGAATGTGTGAATTAGAAACAGCACACAGTACACGAATTGTACAGCGGCGCTCATGCAGGCGCGTCCCCGGGGGGGGGCGCGCTTACATGACTACTGGCAACAGGCCAGCAAGCGGGGCGCCGCTAAGGAGGTGAGATTTCCTGGATTGTGTGTCTGTGTGACTTCTAACTGATCACGAAATGCGTTTGCATGCTTCGACGAACACGCACGTTGCTTCGCAGTTGCAAATGCATCAGGTTTGTCGTACATGCTCGCGCAAGAGCCTTCCACACGCCAACATGCAACTCACGCCGAACCGATCCACCGCCCGCAGATTTGGCGCAAGCGCCAGGGCCTTGAATGGTACCCGTCCGAACCACAGGGCATGCAGGTGAACTTGGCGCACCTCACAATGGGTGAGGTGAAACCCAATCCCAAGCAGCTGTTTCCAACAGACCTGACGCTTGCCTACGGCCGTGGCGCGGCGGTGAAGCTAGTGCGCTACATCGAAGATGCCGGCTCGGACGCCGTCGGTTCGAACAAGTCCATCCTGCGCCTCAAGGCCATGGAGCAATCGATGGAGTTGATGCACGGTCAGGACTTCACGAGCCTTGTTGCCGCCGGCATCGTGCCTGCGCTCAACGAGACCGCGACCAAGGACGCTGACGAGAAGAACCGAGTGGCAGCTCTCGTGGCGCTCTGCCGCTTGGCACGCGAGCGCACAGGGCGCGAGTCGATGCTCGAGAATGACTCGTGCGCCGCTTTGTGCGGCGCGTGCACGGACTCAGTGGCAGCGGTGCGCAAGGAGTGCCTGGCGACGATCGGCCACTTCGCGAACTACGACGAGGGGAGGAAAGCTCTCGTCGAGAAGAATTTCGTCGAGCTGCTGCTAGTGCACTGCCGCGACCCGCCCGACGGCGGCCCGCCAGAGTCGGAGATTAAGGAGATTAAGGAGACGCAGTGCCTCGCGCTGACCGCACTCGGCCGAATTTGCCAAGGAGAGGGGGGGAGGGCGGAGGCGATCCGCGCCAACGCCGTGCCGACGGTGCTTGAGATGCTGCATGCGGAGAGCGTCGAGGCTCAGTATCAGGCGGCCATGGCGTTATCACTCCTCACTTTCGATCAGGCCGAGAAGGCCGAATGCCTTGGTGGTGGCGTGATGCGCAAGCTTGCCGTCATGCTCCGATCGGACAAAGTGCAGGACGATATGGAGCGGCGCCGGCTGCGCACCGCGGCGGCGGCCCTCCTCATGTCCATGTGTAACGGCACGCGGAACGAGTCGCTCCCGCCTCCCCACGCTGCATGCAAAGCGGAAGCCATCGAGAAGGGGATCTGCCAGTCTCTCGTGTCGATCGTCGCCGAGGTGGTTTTGCTGCACATGGCAGGCGAGCTCGACGACCGGAACTCGGAGCTGGGCGTGTACGCGGCCAAGTCGATGACGGAGCTGGCTGACTCGCCCAAGGGCCGCAAGCTGCTCAAGGCGGCGCTCGGTGACCTCAAGGTGCTGGCTGGCAGCCAGGTGCCCACCCTGTGCAAGAACGTGCAGATCGCAATCGAGCGCATCGAATTTGTGCCTTGAGCGCTGCTGACCTGTGTCCTCTGCTGTGCGTTGAGCACTGCTGACCTGTGCCCTCTGCTGTGCGTTTGCCGACCGTGTGTGCCCGCACCATGGCACGGTGTCACGGTGTGTATCCGGCCAAGGCACGGTCATGATGCGGGGTCTGCGCGGTACCGCGGTTCGGTTGTGGGTTCTCACGTCAGGGACGTAATCAGGGACGGTTCGTGCGCACGCTGCAACCGTGCAATCGTGACCTTGTACCAACACGGCAATTTGCCAATTTATGTATCCTTTTTACAATATAAAGCAATAGAACCGATTACTTATACTACCGTACAAGACGAGACGGAACACGGGTGTCAAACGCCGCAGGCAGGAGGTTCAACGCAACAGGCGCGAATTACGCATGGAATTACGGCATGAACGCGCAGTCATGGGACCTGTTGTCGCCGGTCAGGAGGCACCTGACGACGGAGGACGTTGGGCAGTGCGGCGCATCATCGCATGGCGCTGCGGCGAGCCTCCGGCAGCGGGAGGACGTGAGGCAGAGGCAGGAGAGGGAGAGGGACGTACAACAATGGAGCTCGACCGAGATCGGGCGAGAGGGGCGAATGCGTAACCCCGCAGCTCTCGAGCCGCAACCGGGTGCTGACTGATGGCTTTTATCAGTACCAACACTCCTGTTGCTGAACACCGTACGCGCTTTGTATGCCACCCTGGGGGCGTCCCCCTCGCCACGTGTACGCTGCCTCCTGTGTATCCTGTAGCGGCATGTTTCACATGCTGACTTACGGAACAGGTGTCAACTTACAAGATACAACTACGCTACACGCGGTCTACCGTGCTACATACCGTAGCCGAGTACGAGTACAGTACTCGTCGTACTCGCGGTACTTGTTCTTGTACTCAGTAGAATAGAATCTAGTCGGCATGCTTCTATTCGGACGATCCTTGACCTCAGCACTCAGAGTAGTCGCCCCCCACCACCTCGAAGACGTCCTCCGCCAACTCGTCCAACGACGCGACTGGCGCGGGCTTCGCGACCATCTCGAACGCGCCGTCCTTTGGCGCGAACGCGTAGTCCTTGAAGGGACCCGCCTCGAGGGCCGCAAGTCGCAGGCGCACCACGTCGAACACAGCATCATCGAGCGCCGTCCGGAGGGTCTGCTCGGGCGTCGGGCCAGAGCGCACGACCTTGGTCGTGGTCTGGATCGAGCCGTCGGGCATCATCACCGTCTCCGTGACTTCCTCCTCGTCGCCGACCAGATCGGCGCCCGACACGACCAGCTTGAGCAACGCAGGCGAGAAACCTGACAGGAGCTGCACGTTGGGCGTGTCCTTGGCCACCGGGAAGCCTACGGTGTTCGCGCGCAGGTTCCAGAAGATAATGCGCGGGGCCGCGTACGGCGCACCGCACACCCGCTGGCCCACCTCGGCGAACCGACGCCGGAGGCGCTCGAAGGCGGTCTCCCACCTTCCGCCACGGCCGCGCGCCTCATCGAACTGCATGTCGCTGAAGACGATCAGGTCGGGTACCTCGTCGGGCGGCAACTTGGCCGCCTCGGCCGCCCCGAGGATGCGCTCACACGCGGCCTCGAAGTTGGTCGAGCCCCCCCAGGGCGCCTGCTCGCACGCGCGCACCTTGTCACGGATGCTCGTGTGCGACGACAGGTCGACCCAGTTGGGCACCGACTCGAAGGTCAGCACGCGATCGCGGAAGGTTGGCGCCGCGAGCTCGGACACGAGGATCCCGAGCGCAATGGCAGCCTCCATCGGCGTGCCGCTCATCGAGCCCGAAACGTCGACCAACGCCACGAGCTTGCCCAGGTCCACGTGCTTGGGCAGAGCCCGCTCGAGCGCCGCAAGCGAGCCGAGGCCAGCCGTCGCGGGTGCCGCCGCCTCGAGGACTTGGAGATCGCGCAGCTCCGCAGCCTTGCGCATCGCCTCGAGCGTACCCGCGCGAAGCGAGGCCCACTGCGCGTTCATCAGGTCCGCCTCGAGCGTCGAGAGCGAGCGACCCTCGCCCCCCATGCAATGCTGCACGATCTCGTGCGGCATCAGCGCCTTGCCCTGCACGCCCTTCTTGCTCACGATGGCCTCGCGCAGGTGCAGGCGGGCGGCGACGCGGGCGGGGTCGTCCGGGTGCCGATTGCCTGTGCCATCCTGCGCCGGCGTGAGCACACCCTTGAGCGCCTCATTGAGGAACGCCTTGCGGTGGCGCTGCAGGCACAGCGAAGCCACTCGCGCGAAACGAATCTCCTCCCACCGGCCCGCAGCCATCAGCACCTCAGTCGTGCAGAGCTGGCTGTTCAGGGACGAGCACAGCTTGCGGTACTTGCGTGCCGAGGCCGCCGGATTGGCGGAGCCGAAGAGCCGCTGCGCGAGGCGCTTGGCCAGGCGCAGCGGACCCTTGTCAAATTTCATGCCCTCGCGGGGTGCGTACTTCGCCACCAGCGAGAGGCTCGGCGTTCGCTTCTCTGCCGTGGCAGCCGCGAGCTCCGCTTCGTCTGCCAGGAGCTGCTCACAGAGGAGCTCCTCGATCTTGTCGGCTAGCGCCCGAGGCCAGTCGTCCGATGCGAGCAGGTGAACGAGATCCTTCCAGTAGCCGTAAAGTGGGAGGAGGCCGAGGACTGCGGCCACGGGCTCCTCACCGAACTCCTTGGCGCAGAGCTTCAGGAGATGGTACGCGAGGTCCTTCTCACCCTTCCCGTGGCCACGAGTGGCGCGGGTCTGGAACGCGAGCACGATCAGGTCCGCCTTTGCCTCCGGCCTGGTCGCCTCGGTGACCGCGGCAGAAAAGAGGCTTGCCAATTCTTCGGCGTCAAGGCCGCGAACGAGCTTGAAGAAGAGGTCGAGCAGGCTCGAGCTGGTCTTCTTCAGGCACGCGTCTCCGTTGGTAGTGACAGTGCGGGAGTCGAGGAGGTCCATAGCGGCCGTGAAGGCGCTCATGATTTCCTCGGTTTGTGCGAGTGCGCGGATAGTGGCGCTCGGGAAATGCACGCGAGCTCGACAAGTACATGTATTTTCCAACTTTTCAGTACATGTACTCTACCGTCAGTGCGCTACATGTACCGTACTTGAGTGTAGCATTTCGTCTTATCGAATAATCTGACTTGGACAAACTCCCGCCATTTCGAAGAAAACCGGCGTCACGATGGGCTGGGGCGGACGGAGCGCGATCCGCAAAGGCGGCCGCGGCCGCGGTGGCGGCGCTCACATTTTGAACAACCCTAGCGTGCACCAAATTAAGGGCGCCACCCTCTCTCTCAACTCGGCGATCGCGGAGTACGGCATCAGCCGTGCAGACCTCGAAGATGTCCCGTGCACCTGGAGGTCCTGTCATGGGAATTCGTACCCACTCTATCAGCGATCGGACGTGTTGGCGGCTGTGGCCAACAAAAGAGCGTGCGATCCTACGTTCGCCAGTGCGGAAAAGGTCAAGCAAGACGCCAAGGAGCTGGCCGCGGCACATGCAGCGCTTGCGGAGGCGACGGACAAGGTCAACGAAATCGAGGCCAGCATCTTAAACGGTGGGTACCTCGGCCTCACCGGCACGAACCTAAGCATCAGGGAGCGGCTGCCCAAGACCGACGCAAAGAGTCTCTACTGTCTTGACGACTCTGACCTTCGCGGCCTGTCCGTCACCTACGGCCGCGGGATGATGGGGAACGCCTCTGAGAATTACCTGCCCGAGGAACTCCTCAGAGCCGCCGAGGCGAAGCATGGCGGGCCGGCGGGCTTTCTGGAGCGTCGGCGCAAGCAGCAGCAGCGTACGCGCAAGAAGGACCTCGACGAGTGGAAGGGTAAGAGAGCGAGCGCGCAGGCGGCCGTCGCACGCCTCGCGCCCCTGTCGTCACGCAACGCCGGTGGAGCGGCGGCGGCCGCGTCGTCGTCCTCGAGCGCCGTCACGTTGGTACCGAGCTCGTCGGGCGGTGGGGGCAAGGCCAAGGCACCCGCCACCTCGACTCCCACAACGGTCGGCGAGGCCGCAGCCAAGAAGAGTGCCTTTGCGGTGCTCATGAAGACAGGCGAATGAGCCGTCACTGAAAGGCAGTGTCTGAAATGCCCTGGAGAGATCTTGCAGTACTCTTGGGTTGAGACGGGGTTGTGTGTGGTGTCGGAGTGTAGTAGGTGAACCCTGTGTGTATTTGCTTCCGTGGTTAGGCCATGCCAATTCAAACCACATCGCACATGCGCTCCGGAATCGTCAACTCTGTATTCGCCGCTTTGCAGCACGTCGTGAGGCGGTGGACCGGCACGCGATGCGCGGGAGGCGCTCACTTACACACACTGTGACTCGGACCCAGTTTGTGGGACACAAGCGACGACGTGCCCGTAGCAGCGCGGCCGCGCAGCTCCGAGCTCGCAGCTCCGAGCTCGCAGCTCGCTGGCAGCAGCACACACCGCCACAGCTTGCTCCTCGGTCAGACTCTCGACTCGGGCACGTCCAGCATAGCCGCTGCCGTCGCACCGCACGCCCCATGGGATCCAAGTCAAGTCAAGTCAAGTCATGGGATCCACGCGCCACCGCGCGCGCCGCGCCCGCTCAGGCCACTCATTGCTGCTTGCACTCTGGGTCGCCCGGCTTGGGCCCACCGGGGGCAGCCGCCGCGCTGCCGCTCGGTTTGGCGGCACCGCCCTTGCCCTTGCCCTTGGCCGGGGGCGGCTCGTCGTCGTCGTCATCGTCGTCGTCCTCATCCTCGTCCTCGTCCTCGTCCTCGTCGTCGTCGTCGTCCTCATCCTCCTCATCATACTCGTCGTCGTCGTCATCGTACTCGTCCTCCGGGTCGACGGCTGCGCCGGTGAACCAGGCGACAGCGCGCGGAATGATCTTATCCTTGATCACGCACCCGAGCTCATAATCTGCCTCGAGGCTGTCATGGAGCTGGTCCATCTGCAGCACAGTACGCGAGCAGCGTAGGACGACGCAACCCACGAGCGTCAGGTGCGCGATGCGTCATGGCGCGGGCACTCAGCAGCTGAGCCAAGCCAGGGTGAAGACTGTGCTCCCTAAAAAGGATTGGCACCGGCGCCATGAGGCAATCAGAGGCAATCAGAGGCAATCAGAAGCAAATAGAGGACTGTGCTCCCTATGTAAGATCGCCGCTGGCGCCACAGAGGTTTCCACCCCGAGGTGGAGCCTCGGCCCCAGCAGCCTGTGATGAGAGGCGGCTTGTGGCGCAGTTGCAAACCTCGATGATCCTTGAAGGTCTCTCACCGAGGGTTCGTCTGCGCAAGGCGGGCCGGCCAGGCGAAGGCCAGGCGCTGTAGCGGGCGCCAGGCGCTGTGCCGGGCGGGCGGCGCTGCAGAAGGCGGCTAGGCGAGGTCAAGGGCAGTTCGGGCGGTGCATGCACGCACCTCCTCCTCATCCATCTCCTCATCCTCTCCGGGCATCGAAGGCGGCTGGAAGAACTGGAAGAACGAGTCAATCGGCTCCTCCTGCTTGACAGTGCGCACCTTGCCCTTCTTCTTCTGCTTCTTCTCGACCAGCTTGACCGTTGGGTTCTTGCCTGGCTTCCAGTCGATCTCGGTGCCGATCGACTTGGTGAGGCACTCGTCCTCGTCATCCGGGTCGAAGAGGTACGTCTTCGTGATCGTCGTGCCCTGGAAGTACTCGTTCGGCGAGAACAGGAAAGCGAGCTGAAAGCCCTTCTTACCCTGTCCTAGCTGGGCCGAGTACTTGATGTCGATCAGGTGCTTGAGGATGGGCTCGTCGTGCTCGTGGATCTCGTCCGCGGTGATCATGTTGTTCTCGAGGCACTTGAGCCAGAAGCCGGGCACGCCGCCGTCCTTGCTCGTCACTGTCTCGTACCGCTGCTTGTACAGCGGTGCCTTTTTCTTCTCGTACTCTTCCTTGAGCTGCTCGAGCTTCTCGAGGAACTCCTTGGACAGCGCGTCCACCGAGTCCTGCAGCTGCTCGAGGCTCTCGACGCGCGTACGCACGTCCGCTGGCAGCTCAGCGATCGTCGCGTCGCGCCGCTCCGCGGACGACATGTTCATCATCGCCAACTTCTTTTGCAGCTCGATCGGAAGCTCAGCCTTGCCGCCGCTGCGGGTCTTCGTCATCTTGCTCGTATCCACCTCGTCCTCGTCGTCGTCCGCGTCACCCATGCCGCCACCCGTCTGCGCGGCGAAGTTGAATTGGAACGAGCCGGTAGCCGGCGCGGATGGCGGCGGCTGTGCCGCTGCATTGAAGGTGAATGGCGACGGCTTGCCGCTGTCGGCGGGCGCCACAGGCGCCGCGGCGCTGAAGGAAAAGGTGCTGCCCTTGCCGTCGGCTCCCGCTGGCGGCGCAAAGCTGAACGCCGGTGCCGCGGGCTTGCTCGGCGCGGGCGAGTCATCACCAATGTGCTTCTTGTACATGTCGACCAGCTGCTCCTTGGTCACGCGCTTGACGACAGAGGTGATGGCGCCGCCGATTTTGTTCTCGTTGACGAAGTCGTCGCCCGCTTTTTCCTGCAGGTACTGGATGAGCATCTTCTTCGAGACATCATCGCTCGCCGCCTGCGCGGCGGTCCAGGGCGCCGCCATTGGCCTCCCTCGCTCGGCTTCGTGGCGACGATCGATGTCGCGTCGACAAAAAAAAATTCGCGCTTTCGTGAGCGCCGAGTCGCGAAATTGTGAGAGGGTGCGTGGGGGAACAAATAAGCCTGACGGTTGCCAACCTTCAGCGAAACTGACGACGAAGATGGTCCGCATCAAGCTGGGCCATCTCGCTGGCGGCGAGTACGAAGTCGAAGATGTCGAGATCCTCTGCAAGGTACGTGGGGTTTGTCGACTGGGTGGCGATGGTGACATTGTGCTGTAGGAGCCACCGCAGCGCGACTTGCGCTGCGGACTTGTTGTGAGCTCCGCCGATGCTGATCAGCAGAGGATCTTTCACGAGTGAGCCAGAGCCCAGCGGCGAGTATGCCTGGACGACCACGCCGCCGGCCGCAGCATTCTGCTGTACAATCGGCACCGGGTCGCCGCATGAGACGCACGCGAGCAATTGGTTCGAGGCTGGCGCTACCGTCGTGTTCTTCAGGCAATCGAGCTCGTCCGATCCAAAGTTGCTCACGGCGATGGATTTGACTCGTTTCGCCTGGTAGAGATCCGAGAGCACCTTCCACTGGCCTCTGATGGCGTCGCAGCCCGACCGAGACGGGTAGTCCAGCATGAGCATCTCGAGAGGCTCGCCCAGCACCTGGAATTGGTTTTCAGCGCCACTACGGGTCTGAGCCACGCAATCATCATAACCTCCGCACGAACCCGTGTTGACCGTTCCCGACACAAATAGCTCCTGGCGCGGAATTCCGCCAGAATCATTCCGAGCGGCAGCGATTGCTTGCGCCTGCGCGGCCTGGCACGAGTTGCCAATCAGCACCGAAGACCACACGAACCTGAAGCCGCTAGAGAGCGCTGCGAGCGTTGCATACTTGCAAGTGTCTGGATCCCAAACGTTGGCCGCAAAGGCGACCTTTGGCATCACGAGGCCATTATTCAGGGTCACGGTCATGGAGTCGGCGGATGCAACCACAGCGAACGTGCTTGAGTGCACCGCCATCAGCCAGGCCGTCTGTGAGAACACCATCCGCGTTGCAGTCGGTCACTCCGAGGTCAGTTTCCTTGAAATTTCTCCTAAATTCAGTCTGTGGCCAACATGTACCCAGACACAGGGCCCAAGGATCCCCTTTCAGAACTTGACTACTGAACTGTTCTATTTTTAGACTCGGCAGAGAGAGGGGCTTCTCGCGTCTCGCTTCGCCTCCTGTCGGGAGGTGGTCGTGCGGTGCGTGCCCTTTTCGGCTGTGGATTCGGTGCAGAGGTCCTGTCCGCGCGCGCGACGGAGCCCTTTGCAAGTTCAAAGGGCGCATCCAAGGAGCTTGGCGGCGCCAGCGCCGGGACGTTCGGAGCAGAAAGCTGTGATGCAGTGGGCGCAAGCCTCATCCCAAGGTGGCCTCGCCCCTTTGTCTTCCTCTGACAGCGGCGCTGGAATATGGCCCCAGACGCCGCATCCCGGATCGGGCAAAAAGGCTCACTCAGAAGCTCATTGCTCAGCCGACGGGCCAAATGATGCTACGCCAGCCCCGCAGGGTTGCTTGGCGGCTGGTCAACTTGCTGCACCGGTTATGGCTGCTGAGGATTTTTTCAGCCTGATCGCCAAGAGGGAACATTTGGCAGTTCTAGCGGCCATCAACAATGGAATGTCACCCGAGATGCAATGTCAGGGAGCTTTGCCGCTGCGAGCGGCTGTCAAGACAGGGGACGTGAGCACGTTTGCCATTCTGCTGCTTGCGGGCGCTGACATCCACAGGCGATCCATGGAGCCTGGCGAGGCTGGGCTGCTCATGCGGAGCGCGTACGAGGAAATGCACCGCGTCCTGCCCGTGCCCAAGCACATCCCACAGCACTATCCCGATGAGTACAAGCAACCCTTGCAGCTCATGGCGGAGTTCATGCACGACCGACCGAGCGCGCGCCGGTACCTGTGGGAGCATTTTGGGAACGTGCAGATCCGAGGTGAGGGCGTGCGCCCAGATTGGCAGCCGCGCTTCTCCACCCGGGTACGCGTGATTGACTCGGCGCGCGAACCGCTCGGTGAGGGACGCGATGGAAGCCCCTCAGGCGAGCGCGGGTCCCGTTACGTTACTTCTTAGTATGACAGTGGTGCACCCAGCACTTTGAACCTGGTCCCTCTTGCGTCTCGGGGTGGAAGAGTACCAGACGCGCCTTAGGATTAGCCCTCATCAAATAAGTTGGATTGTTCGTGGTATCTGGCACGGACCGAGTAGCCACGGCGACCGAGCCGCGCCGGCCGCCGCGGACCTTCACCGCCATACGACACCTACACGACAAAACACGACACTATCCGATCCCCGCGGGAGCCCCGCCCGTTTCGCCTAGTATCTGACCGGCTTCACCGCTTGCGGCACGAGCATGCGACGCGGCGCGCGCTCCGTGCGCGCCTCATTGCTTTCACACCAAATCGAGCCGCCGCACTGGCGAACGACTGTACACTTCGCTCGTCTTTCGAGCCGCAGCACCAACCGTCGGCTCGCCCCCATATCCTCGTTCGGCAGCGTCGCCGCCGACACTAGCCTCGTTTGCAGGCGTGCCACCTGTGCCAAGCAGTCCTCGTGCGAAGAGCTCGTCGTTGATGGCCTCAATATCAGCCCATGGCGCGGCGCGGTTGACCGTCTCAGGGTACGAGGAGAGGGATAAGATCAGGGCGCCGAGCGCAAAGGGCACTGAGCTGGCCAGCATGAACCATTCTTCGAGCGAGGGCGCGAGCGTGACTGAGACCAACTCGAAGAGCACGCCCGCAATCATGAACCACGCAAAGCCCCAAGCTCCAGCCATCTGATCGTTTGCGAGATGCTTGGAGATATCGAGGCAGCTGAAGCACGCTCGTAAGCACGCGGATTTCTCTATCGCACGCCGGATGTAGCACGTGCCGAGTCCGCCGTTTTCGCAGAGCGCGTCGGGCGTCGAGCCGTACCAAAGCAGGATCATGGAAGGCACGAAATAGAAGTTGAGCAAAAGGTAGATCCACGCGTCGCTGTCCCATGGGCGCGCCACGACGCCGGCGACCGAGCCAAAGGCAAAGAGGACCCCACCGACCAAGAAGAGCCAGCTGCCGAAGAGCATGGGCGAGTCCGAAAAGTAGCGCGTGAGTGGCGAGAGCTGATAGCGCCGGGTCGTGTCGGCGACGTCGGCAGAGGTGGTGGAGATCATTCGAAGCACGGCTTCGGGATAGGCCGCTTCCATCAACGGTACAGAGCCGGCAAGCCAGATAAGGGACGAGAGGACGTATAGGGCCACCTCGATATGAGTAGCACATGCCGCCGCCGTCAGGTGCGCGGCGGACTCGTGGGTTGTTTCGTTGGTCAGGGCGTTCAACGCGATTCTGGCGTCGATCCAGCTCAACCAGACCCAGAGTGCTGCGCCGATCAAGAGCAGCCAGGAGCCCACCTGCAGATGCGTGCCTACGTGGCGCAGCAGCAGCCGATAGCACCGTGAGCGTCGGCTCACGCGCTCCCGGCGCTCCTCGGTAGCTTTGGCCTCGGCATCCGCGAGCTTCGCCGCGGCCAAGGTGGCCGTCTCGGCGGAGACCTTGTTGGCGGCGCCCATGGAAGCTAGCAGGGCTCTCAGCACCTCCTCTCCTCTGACAAGGAGCACTTCGAGGGCCTCAGCCGCTGCGAAGCTGCCCGACAGGCGCACATGGCCCAGGGCTAGGGCCGTTGCCCACGCGCTAGCCTCGGCCACGAGCAGCTTGGAGAGCACCGACTCGCTCTTGACGACCAGCGTGGCGGCGCAATCGGTCAGCTGGTCGGCGGCAGGCGCACGACTGGCGTCAGTTAGGGAGCCGTCGCTGCAGGATAGCACGAGCCAATCACCATCTGCACACCGCAGACCGATGCTCCCGTCCAGCTCGAGTCCTGGCAAGTGCAAGCCGGCGATCGAACGAAGAGCGTTAAAGATTGACTCCGACAAAGGAGTGTCCGGCAAGTGAATTGCGTGAAGCACAGGCAGCGGCAAAGTTGAGTAATCGATCCCATTTCCCCCCTGCTCCACCCTGCACGTGGTGCACCATGGGCGAAAGAAATGGGCTCCACAAACCGATTTTCCACATCGACGACAGTGGTGCCGGCCGCCCAGGAGGAAGGTCTTCTGACAAATCTCGCATCGCAGCTGACGGTGTCTTGGCGACTTCATCCCGTTAGCTTCTCCAGAAGCCTTCTTACCGCTCATGATGGTACTCTTGACGATCATTCCTCGTCTACTCGAGTGGCTGCTTGCGTGATGGGCCGAAAGGCAAAGGCCCAAATCCACAATCGAGAATGCGCGTTGTCTCGCAGGGCCCGCGGGTGATGATGAACGCTCCCTTCGGAAGTTCCGGTTTCGTTGAACAATGTTTCGTTTGGGGTTTGCGAAGTTGCGCGAACGGAAAACACTCGGCGCTCGTGCAACTTCACACGAGCCGCTGTGCGGCATGCACGCACTTTAGTTGCCGAACATAGAAAGCGCACAAACTTTCCATGTCGGGCCCCTCCACTCTCGTCTGCGTCCTCGAGTCAGGCGACTGGGTTTGGCCGTCGAGTAACGCCACTAACATCACCCGCTGCTGTCACGCTTGCGTGCACACACTCTCGTGCGCTGTTTTTGAATTGGGCGATGAGTCTTGCCGCCTGCTTGGTGTGGACAGTATCCGCAACCGCACAGCATCATTCACACGAGGCCTGGTGCTCCGCGTGACGTACAGGAGCAGAGCAGAGGCGCACCAACCGGTGCGGGCACGCCGTCGACTACGTTCGAGCGTGCACTCCCGCCAGAAGCGGCGGCGCTCTTCGTCGGCCTTGTCGCCGCTGCCTTCTGTGTGCCACGAGCGGCTTTCGTATCTGAACTTGACAATGGCCGAGAGGTGCGGCTCCGAGCATCGCGAGCGATTCGTGATCAACGAGTGTGGCAGCAGCGGGTCGAGCGATGCGCTTGCGGCCGCGCAGGCTAATGAGCTCTACCTGCGCAGGGAGTGCGGTGCGACGTGCGTCTTCGACCCCGCGATGCCCATGACGGCGGGCTGGGAGTACCAGACAGCGGCGCAGTGCTACGATCGCTGGCAGCAGCCTGCGGCGGCGCCGGCGCCGCACCGCTGCCTCAAGGCACTCATCGATGATCCGGCGGAGCTCAGTCGCGTGCTCGGACGCGTCTCTCGCACGTGCCCCGAGGGATCGTGCGAGCCGCCTCGGCCCGAGAGCAAGGCAGCGCTACACTCCTCAGGCTGTGAAGGGCGCGCTGCGGCGCTTCGGAACGTGAGTCGGGTGTGTGCGTCCTCTTCGAGCAGCGGACCGCCCATCGTCTCCATCGACGTCGCGCGTGCGCAGGTCAACCGTCTGTGGGAATCTTGCCGCTCGCCCTGCCTGTACTCTGCAGTGTCGCCGGGCGCAACGGGCTGGAGCTACGATCGCAGCATGGGGTGCTTTCGCCCGTTTGCGCGGCTGGCACGCCCTGAGGAGGCCGCGCACGACGGGTTGCCCTATGCGCCGCCGGCCGTCGCCGAGGCAGCTCCCGCGCAGCAGCCTCCTTGCCTCTCAACACGCCACAGCACCGCCGTCCGCAAGGCGGCCCGAACAGCCGCGTCCCTGTGTGCCGAATGCGGTGAGCCGCAGCGACGAGAAGTGTGGTGCCACGCGCTCGTACGCCGGCGGCTCGCGGCCGTGCACCGTGCGGTCGGACCTCATGCGGCGCGGGTGTGGGATTTCGATCGCGTCCAGGCGGCGTTTGCCGCGCGCGGCTATTGCCGAATGCCGTGCCTCCAGCGCAGCATCGACAGCGCTCCCAATGCTCACGTCGCCCGTGGTGGCGAGCGCAAAGGCAGCGGCGGCGGCGGCGGCGGCGGCGGCGGCGGCGACGGCGGCGGCGGCGGCAGCAGCGGCAGCAGCGGCCGCAGCGGCAGCAGCGGCAGCGGCAGCGGCAGCGGCAGCGGCAGTCCAGATGTGGGCCCCGATGGCGCGGACGGCGCTCGCGTTGAGAGAGGCTCTGACGCGACCTCGGACGCGCTGCCGTGGGCGCTCAACGGCCGCTGGACTTCAATTGAGCCGGTCTGGCTTGGTGCGATGCAGCTCGACTTGGACTCATCGGCAGCCACGCGAGCTGCAGTCCTGCGCGAGTGGGTAGCGTTTAGCCGTCGGCGGCTCGACCTCGGTGCGGCGCGCGCGTCGTCGTGTGCGGGCCGGGTCCTGCAACCTCGCTCGGCGCGCACGCAGACCTTCCTCGAGGTGAGCGAGGCGCGCGAGCAGATGCACAAGAACAAGTTTGTGGTCTCGGACGCGCTGTACATTGCACACGTGCTCGGGAGGGCGCTCGTAGAGCCGATGGTGTCCAACTCACGCCTTGGAGAGGAGCGACCCGAGCAGACGGTCCAGATTCGCGCCTCGTCGCGAATCGAAGACTTGCGAAGACCCGAGCAGACGGTCCAGATTCGCGCCTCGTCGCGAATCGAAGACTTGCGAAGACTTGCGGACGCGGACGCCACCAACGGTGCCGACGCTTCGAGGGACGGCAGCGGCGAGGCCGACGGCGGCGAGGGCGAGGGCGGCGGCGACGGCAGCAACGCCAAGCGTTCAGGCGAGGAGGCGTCGGAGGAGGAGGCGGAGGAGGCGGCTGCACAGGCACGTTGATTGCTACTGATGACCTGCCTTGCATGCAAGTGCTCACCACAGCGCGTTCGGCTCTCGAGGCGGCTGCACAGGCGGGGGCCGCACGCGCCGCGAGCGCCACCAAGCAAGCGATCGCGGACGCGGACGCGGATGGCGCTCGCCGCTTCAGTAGGCTGATGCTTCGTCACTATTGGGACCTCGAGCCGTTGTGCGAGCGCTTCGATCTGGTGCCGCGCTCGATTCATCACAAGTACAAGCGGGGCGGGCACGTGGTGATTTCGCCGCGGGAGGCCAACCGCGGCATCGGGCTATGGCGACTGCACACTCGCCAGGCGGTGTTGCGAGCCTTCCGCCCCGTGCTGAGCAGCAAGACGATTGAGATTCGAGGCATGTGGCGCTCAGTCACGAACGCCGAGGCGCTGCGCATAGGGCATGCTCTGCCTTATCAGGGAGTGAGCCTGCGCCCCTCGACGTGGGAGCTCAACCCTGGCTATGAGCTCATCGCCGTGCAGCTCATCGCCGGCCTGATGGACCCGAGCGCTGGCGGCCGCTTCCTCGCCGTCCAATGGCGCTCTGAAGATTGGCACAAGCAGCTCCAAAAACGGGGCGAGGACCACACGAAGCCCGAGGCGCTGCATGCGTGTGCACGCTGGGCCGTGAGCCACATCAGTGACGAGATGCGCAAGCACGGCCTTGGTGAGGCGTATCTCGCAACTGATCTGCGCGGCGGTGCCTCGGGCACGTATGCCGTCGGAGTCGCGCAGGCGGAGGCGCTGCAGATACTCTACAAGGCGGTGCCGCGCATGAACAACCCTCGAATGCGCGCCTTCATTGATGCCATCCCGGACGCGGGCGTTCGCGCCAACGTGGAGACAGCCATCTGCCTCAAGGCCACCGTGCTGCTCGCGACGACTGGCCAGTGCAAGGACTGCGAGCATGCGCGCCGCTGTGCCAAGATGTCCTCCGCGTTTGGCCACTACATCGTCGAGCGGCGCCAGGCATTCATGCGGCCGACGAGTCCACTCTTCTGATCCCCCAGGTGCGGCATTTCGAAATAAGCGCGCGTGCACCCTAGAAGCTGGTGACCCGGTGACATGGAGCCTATACGCGTGTCTTACCAGTCACGCGCGATACATCCTACATACTTGACTTGTCTTGAATTGACCTGTTGCTGCGCGGGGGGGCGACGAAACTGACTTTCATCACATGTCATCAGCAACGCGTGAATGACCGTGGTGCTCCTGTGACGGCATCGACCGAAGCGCTCGCAAGCCGCGGTAGGGTACCACTTTTCTTACACCCTGGAGACAACACACGCCGGTTGACGCGCATCCGAATGGAGAGCATTCCCCCGACCGACGAGGACCTCAAGAAGCTGGCGGCCGAGGCGGCGGACCGACGGCTCAAGGGGCTCACCGACGAGGCTGAGCGCGGCGCGCGTGACATCCACGTCGCCGACCACATGCCTATCAAGCGCTTCTTCTACGCAGCAAAGACCATCTTGCAGCAAGCACGCACGCTGGCGGGCGAGCAGGACCTCGAGCGCGCGTACGTGCTGCTGATCCGCTTCTCAACCCTCTTTGTCGAGGTGCTTCCTACGCACGCTGGCTTCAAGACCGCAGAGGTCGCTGATGACCGGAAGGCACTGATCAAAGAGGTCTCGAAAGTGCTTGAGGAAGCGACTCTCGTGAAGAGCGTGCTCCGATCGCGCTACCTCGTCGACGACGAGGCGCGCATCCGAGCCGAAGTGGAGTTGCAGCAGCAGGCTGCGGCCGAGGCCAAGGCTGCGGCCGAGGCCCAGGCTGCCGCAAAGGCCGCGGCCGAAGCGGCGGCTGCGAATGCGGCGCGGGCAGCGGCGGCAGCGGCGGAGGCGAGGAGAGTCGCCGAGGCAGAGGCAAAGGCCAAGGCCAAGGCGGCGGCGGAGGCGGCGGAGGTGGCGGCCGCACTCGCGGCCGTCGAAGAGTTCGAGAAACGCGAGCACTCGGCGAGTCGAGCCAACGCTCTGTTGGCACAAGCTAGGGCCGCCGAGGCCAAGGCAGCCGAGGCGGCGGCAGCCGAGAAGGCGGCGGCCGAGGTGGCGGGCACCAGGGCGGCGGCCTTGGCCTCGTGGTCCGAGCCAGCGTGGGCGGCGCCAGTTTGCGGCGCCTGCGCGGACGGGTCTGACACGCACCTCAGCCTACCCCCGCCGGCATACCCGCCGGCATACCCGCCGGCCTACCCTGAAGATCGTTCGGCAGCTAGCGGCAGCGGCGGCGGCAACGTCGGAGGAGGAGGAGGAGGAGGAGGCGCCAGCGCTCGTGATGGGGCTCTGTCCATGGAAGCCGCAGCCGCAGCCGCGGCGGAGGCCTACGCGCCGCGGTGGGCGGCAGCGCCGCCGGTGATACCGCCATCGCAGCCGGTGGCAGCAGCAGCCCTCGCGCAGCCGCTGTCAGTGTCGCCGCTGACTCCGCCGAGCGCGCCCCTCGGCCAGTTCGACGTGCCATCGCCCGCATACCGGGTGCCGACCTTCCCTCCGCCCGCGACCGCGGTGGCAAGCGCCGTGGCAAGCACGCCCGCCGCCGCCGCCACCGACGCACGCAGCGCGCCGCGGCCCACTGCCGCCACCAACGACGGTTTGGGACCCCTTCCAAAAGACCTCGTCAGCCTCAGCCTGCAGCCCAAGGTGCCCTGCGCCTACAGTGGCGGCAGCTACATTGGCGGCTCTGCCCAGTCGTTCGCGGTACCGTCGCAAACGGTACAGCAGAGCACAAGCATGGTGCCCCCCGTCACACGCCCGTCCGCGCCCCTAGCGCCGGGCGCCGTCCCGGGCACCACCCTGCTCGCGGGCGGCGCCTCTCCATTCAGTGGTTGTGGCAGCTGCGCACCGCCGCCCTTTTCCTGGGATCCAACGAGGACAACCACGCCGCCGGGTCACGTCGGTGCCCAACTCGGCGCCACCGGCCGCGCGCACGGCAACCCTACCGGTATCGGCTCTAACCTCCGGCCGCTGCTGATCCCCGAGGCACTCATCAGCACCTTCGAGCGGCTCGCCGCATCCAACACGGCACGGAACATCGAGACTTGCGGGATCCTGGTAGGCACGGTCGTGAACGGCGAGCTGCGTACCGACCGACTCCTGTTGCCCTCCCAGACGGGTACGAGTGACACGTGCACCACCACGGACGAGAATGAGATCTGGGACTATTGCTCCGGACAGGGCGCGTGTACCTTCGGATGGATCCACACACACCCGACGCAGACGTGCTTTCTCTCGTCGATGGACTTGCATACGCACTGCGGCTACCAGAGCATGCTCGATGAGGCCGTCGCCATCGTCCTTTCACCCTCACGCACGCCCCGACACGGCGTCTTTCGACTTTCGCATCCGGACCCGCCCGGCCTGCGTGAGCTTCAGCGCTGCCGGAAGCACGGCTTCCATCCAGACCACCAGCGTAACGGGCAGGACGCGGGCAACGGCGTGTACGAGCACTCGACACACATCCGATGGACCCAGACCCCTATCCAAGTGGTCGACCTACGCAAGCCCAAGTGACGCGCACGCTGCTGCACCTTGGAGCCTGCGTGGCTGCATGCTGCACAGCCTGCGCACACACTCATCCCGCGCTGCGTACGACACAGCTCATGCCGCAGTGCAGTGCCGCAGTGGGTGTGCGGGGATGTGGGCTCTATGCAGCGCTGCCGCGATGTTTAGAATTCATGACGGCTACCCTCGGCCGGGTGATCTGCCCCCCTTTTGTCCGGTCTCACCTCTGTCCACTGCCTCACACCGAGCGCGGTGGCACGTGTGCTGCGCGCGGGTGCGCTTATGAACGTTTTTGCACTGTGAACTAGCGATTTTTGCGGGACGACGGTCGTGGCGGCGGCGGGACTTGCGATCTTGATTTCTTGTAACATTTGAGAACTCATCATTTGTGTTTAACAACGTTAACAACCGAACACTAACCATTTAACAACATTAGCGCTTGAAAAAAACACTAAGCCAACGTTAGGAGTCAACATTAACCGGTTCGGCGACGCGGCGGGGGCCGCGGGGGCGGGGGGCCGCGCGCGTCTAACGCAAGTTTGAAGTTAACAACTCGCTCGACCTCGACCTCGAGCACGTGGCTTCTGCTGAATGTTTTGAGTTTGATCGTTCGATCCTGGCTGACTATCACTCCCAGACCGCTGACCAGTCTTCCCCACGTCCTCGAAGTCCTCGTTCGCGTCCCCCGCGACTTCCTAAAGCTAAACGGGGAGGCTTCGGCCCCCTTACAGCTTTCCTTGGCGCGGCGCCGAAGGAGAAGGCTGCAATCGCACATGACAGCGATGCGGGTATGATGCGCCGATCGCTCAGCCCGACATACATCCGGGGAAGCACCCCAGGGACGACTTCGCGCTGACCGCGCAGGGTGGCCGAAAGCATGATTCGAGCGGCTCTCTCCGCGCTAAGCACCACCCCTCCAACGGAGCGCACGCCCGGCAGCGAGAACACGGCGGATTTCTCCAGCCCTGACTTGGATGCAAACTCGCTGTCGACCGCGCCCGGCATCCCGCACGTCACGCTTACGCCCGAACGGCGCAGCTCTGCGCCAGCGCCGGCCGCCAACGAGCGAAGAAATGCTTTACTCGCAGCGTAGCACGCAACGCCCGGCACGCCTGGAGCGGCGCCTGCACTCGAAGCCACGAGCAAGACGCGCCCATGGCCACGTGCGGCAAACGACGCACCTACACGCTGCAAAAGTGCAACGTTGGCGCCCACGTTGAGCGCAAGCATTCGCTGAAGCTCGGGAGCGGACTGCTGGCACATGGCTGCAGGAATCGGGCAGACGCCTGCGTTGAGGATGAGGAGATCGAGTTTCTCGAAATCGGCAGCGGATCGAACTGCGTCGACGCCCACCACGGACGACAGATCAGCTGGCACGATCCTGGTGCGAGTGCCGTGGGTCGCTTCCAGTTCCGCAGCAAGGGTAACAAGTTGTGGAAATCGTCTTGCAACCAGAATGACATCGTACCCTGCAGATGCCGCCTCTCGAGCCAGAGCTGCCCCGATTCCAGAGGACGCGCCGGTCACCAGCGCCCACGGTCGGTCGGTAGCGAAGTCAGAGATGGCCATCAGCCCGCCTGCCAGCAGCAACCACATCTATGAATATTTCCGGGGGAGGCGGCGTTTTGGGCGTGGTGGATCCCACAGGGTCGGCCTGGCCTCGGCCTGGCCTCGCCTGCTGTACGCGCGCTGAAGGCCGCTGCGGAGCGATATTTTCGTCTACGTGGACGCACACGAAGCGCACAC
>Ga0210245_100269_pt1 | contig 46511 bp, 29 predicted proteins | sample ChrtobMetaP3_4mM_FD_155450 | JGI IMG/M metagenome (GOLD analysis project Ga0210245, IMG submission 155450) | Chrysochromulina tobin associated microbial communities from unialgal haptophyte culture, Seattle, Washington, United States - P3_4mM | ecosystem: Host-associated > Algae > Haptophytes >...
GTCGTAGACCGTGCGCTCGGCAAGCTCCTCGCGGGGCTTGTCCTCAGTAGTCTTGTCGGCCATCTGTGGTGGGGAGTTTGTCTTCAGAAGCCGTACGTCGATTAGGGAGTCGTAGTGATCCGACCCGCTTGGCGCGCGTGCCGGCGAAATCGTCTGCAGCGTGCGTGTTGGCAGCGGCCTCCAGGTTGGCCGTCCAGGGCGCGCGCGACTTGACGGCGCCGGTGGTGGTGGTCGTGCCGGTGGTGTTGCGCTCGGTGATCGTGCTCGGCCTCGCGTTGCGCGACTTCATGGCGGCTTCCGCTTGCTTTGCGCGCTGGGCTGCGGAGGGATCCGCAGCGAGCCGTTCGGTGGTCGTCGCGTGCGTCGGGGGCCCGTGCGGTTCGGCGGCGTTGTTCGGGGACGCAAAGCAGCCCAGCCCCTCCGCGCTTCGACCGCCGCACTGTTCGGTTGAAAGTGCGTACGGCGGGAGACGGGGCACGCAGTTGAGTGGTACCTGCACGGCTGCGGAGATGTCCGCAGCGGGCTTCTTGGCGGTCGTGTCGTGCGTCGGTGGCGCGCGCGGCTTGGCGACGTCGATGGCGGTGCTCGGTGGGGCGGTGCTGCGCACGGTGCGCGCGTGCGCGCGCGCGTCGTGCGGCCTCGCGGCGATGCCTGCCGGTTTCGCTGCCTGCGGTGTTGCAGCAGCCGCGGTGTCTGTCTTCGGGATCGTCGTGCTCGATGAGTTCTTCGACGATCTCGGTGCTGAGGGGGTCGTCGGAAAGCTCTCGTTCGAGGCCTTCTTCTGCATCCTCGGCTGGATGTAGATGAGTTTCGGGTCGTTGGGTCTGGTCGAGGGCGTAGGGCTGCAGGGCTTGGCGGGGATTTGATGGTCACCGGGCACCTTGAGTTCCCCGATAGACCCCGTCCGGCGGCTACCAATGATGAGCTTGGGGTTAGAGGGTTGATTGAGCATAGTTATAACTGAGTACGAGCACTGGTTGGTTGTCAGGCAGAGCCGACGGCGACGGATCTATCGGGTCACTCTCGTGGCCACTGTATCTCGAACGCTACGTACCCCTCTCGGTGCCCGCCGAACAAGGCGGGTGGTTTCATGCAACTACGGTGGTTTCATATCCGGGGCGTGTGTATCGCCCCGGGGTGTGTATGCCGCTCGAGTAGCGCGTCAGCGGGGCATGGGGATCCCCGGTGATCATGTAAATAGGGTGGAGACGTATCAGATACAGACACCTCTCGCGGCGCGGCGAGGTTTCATTACTACATTTAACGAAGTCGTAACACGCTCATATTTTCTATAGATTCTTTGTACCCTTTTGCCTTTGGCTTTGCGGCACGTGGCGGCACGCGCGACGAGCACGGTACAACCGCACGCGTAATCAGAGAGTTACCTCCACCCGTCCTCGCTCCTCCGCTCACTCTCGGCCGCACCCCACGGACCCCGGATGGCATCTTGAACTTCCAACTTGATGCGCACCAGGGGTCGATGCACGTGATCGTGCGGGCTGCCGGGCGCACCAGAGAGAGAGACACTCACTCAGCCGTCCATGTAAACTTTTAAGTAATTGTAAAGTCACTCCGGTTTTAAAGTCATCAGCGATGCAAATAGCGAGATCGGTACGACGCGGCGGCCGAACGGACGCCGAACCAGGAAGAGTCTACCAGTCTCTGCAGCGAGTCGCACGTGAACCGCGCTGAAACCCCCGACGGGCCCTCTCTATACGATACACCGCCCAGCGCCAACGTGAACGCGTCATCGTGACTCGCTCGATCACACGCCGACCGTGTCCCCGTGCCCAGCAATTATGCTGTGATTTGATCCCAGCCCCGTAGCCGGGACGCCTGTCACAGTTCACCCAATACTCGCGGCATACACCGGAAGCGAGGCTTCCTCGCGCCAAGACAGAGGTCTACTCAGGCCAGTGTCAGGAACGTCGGGCTCTCAGGCGTAGATCTTGGCATCGACCGCCCTCGTGTAGTTGTTCATGTCTTCGTAGCCGAACCAGCGGGCAAGCTCCTCGGCGGCGCCTTCGGTCGAGTCGGAGCCGTCGATGCAGTTGCGCCCGCGATCCGCGGCGTACACAGCGCGGACCTCGTCGACCATCGCCCGACCGGTCTTGATGACGTCCTTGCCCTCCCAGGCCATGGCGACGATCGGGCCGGAGGAGAAGTAGGCGCAGAGGCCGGGGTAGAAGGGCAGCTTAGCGAGGCCCGCGTAGTTGTTCTGGGCCTGCTCAAGCGTGGGCGTCAGCATCTTGAGGCCGACGAGCCTGAAAGAATGGGAGAATGACAGAGAATCAGCGTTGGTTTTTCATGAGCGTGGCTTCTCGAGTGCGTCATGCCACTCACTTGTATCCCTTGCTCTCAAACTTGGAGATGACGGCACCGACGACGCCACGCTCGACGCCGTCAGGCTTGACAAGGATGAGCGTGCGCTCACGTTTGGTTCCCGGCTCGCCAGCAAGAGCAGTGGCAGGAGCAGGCTCGCACTGCATGGGCGCGGCCGCGTAAGCGGCGAGCGAACTCACGGTGCCAACGGCGGCGAAGGCGAGCGGCGAGCGGGCCACGGCACGCGCGACGGGCGCGGCCAGAGCACGGCGAAAGACCGAAGAGAACATCGAGTAAGAGCGGAGTCGGCGGAGTTGTCGGCGATGTGGCGCAGGCGTTTCATCAAAACATAGGTACCGGTACGAACATACAGGAAACAGTCGTCTATGGGACAGTCGTCGTCCTAGAGATTAAGATCTAGACAGACTTCGCCGCCTTTTATCAAAATCGATGGATGGCCGCCTGCTCATCGCTATCTCCAAATGCACCCCGAAGACGGCCGATCTCTTCATCCAACCCCGGAGATCAAACGAGTGCCCTCGCCCCGTCACTGCACGTGATCCCAGGCAGATGGGGGACAGCCGATGGGGATCACATCGATCGGCCCCGTCCACGCCTCAGCCCCCGGCTGATCAAAGCCCTTCTTGCGAGCCACGAACGTGACCGTGCGGCATGCCTTGACTGCCGCACCGAGGGGCAGCCCGCTGTCTGTGTCCATCCCCGACGGCAGGTCGACTGCTACGACGGGCTTCTCTGCTCCATTCAGTGCCTCGATGAAGGCGATGCCTTCGGGCCGTAAATGGGCGCTGAGGCCCGTGCCGTAAATGGCGTCGACCAGGAGCGATGCATCGCTCCACCCCGCCAACAGGGAAGCTAGGGCGGCACCGTCGGCAACATCCACAATCTCGGCCATGCGCGAACTCTCGAGCACGGAAAGGTTGATCCCAGCATCTGTCTCGCGCTTGCATGTTGAACGGTCGCCACAGTAAGCCACACGAGCCACATATCCTCGAAGCACGAGATGCCTTGCGAGAACAAAGCCATCTCCACCATTGTTGCCTTTGCCAGTGATGATGCCGACGACGGCGCCAGGGCCCGCATCGCGCGCAGCTAGCTCATCGCAGACGACGTCGGTGAGACCCAGCGCAGCATTTTCCATGAGCACAACGCCTGGAAGACCCATCGCGATGGCCTTCTCGTCGACTTGGCGCACTTCCTCGCGGGAGAGAGAGCGAAGTGGCATCGCAAACCGTCCACTTTGTCCACTGCGAAGCACGCTGCCCATTACAGCCGCCGCCGATGCGAGCACGGTAGCTCCGGCCGCCATCGCGAGGACGTGTGAATTTGAGTACTCATTTATAAACATTGGCTGTGAATTTCTGGGTATTGGGGGTGTCCAGGGGTCCCCGAGCTAGTGTTCATCGCATCCGTACGCCGGTCCGGTGTCTTGGGTGTCGACTTATAAACATTGGCTGTGAATTGGCTGTTGATTTTAACGATTTAGTTAATTTACAAAAGCTGTTTTAGTATTGCGCAAGGCATGACGGTTGTGGGTTGACGCCTCCCGCCTGACCCTGAGCGGGCTGAGCCCCGCCGGCACCCGGGAGCAGCACACAGTGTGAGCACACGTGTCAAGCCTGGCTGGTGGCTCGTCGCTCGATTCCGCTCGAGACGCCGTCTGGCACCAGTGCGTGGCACGCGAGGACCGGACCGGACGCATTGGCTCTAGCTCAGGTCAGGGGCCTCAAGCTGGTGTGTAAACTGAGGTCTGGGCACAGTGGTCTGGGGGGAGCCGGGGTCTGGGGCGGGAGCCCCAGCGGGGTGCGGGGCAGCGCCCCGCATTAGAGATTTTTTTGAATTTAGGTCTTCTTTCAGCGAAATTCTCTACTCAAAACTCATCCCGTCCACTGTGGTATTTACATGTACATCTAACGGCAGCACCAGTCCAAAATGAGACGCTCACTGCCTGTTGAGATCTCCCACAGCTGGTCTGGGGGCTCCGCACGCTGCTCCTGCACGAGCCGAACCATGCCCGTCAACGCTCCCTGCCAATGTTGGCGTGCTGCCCCGGCAGCAGCGCGAGGCTCCCCACGGCGCACAATGTTCAGCGGGACTCCACCTACGGGTGGCAGCAACATCATCTCGACTTTGTCTCCAATGGCACGCAGCTCAGTTGAATTGAAAGTGTACGTATGGCCTGTTAGTTGGCCACGAGCGTCACGGGCCCCAGCATCAACGGCCCACAACTTGAAGATGCGGCGCTCATCGCCCCCACTGACGTCCCGCTCAAACCATTCGACAGCAATCTGCAGATCGCCTACATCATAACGCTCCCGTCTGTCCACGCCTTCCACATAGTCAACTGCCTTGTACTCTTTCACAATGCAAAGAGCACGGCCGATCCAGTACTGATCAGGGTCCTGCTCGCCGCGATTCTGCACCGCAACCCAAATCGGTTGGTTGCTCCTCGCAAAATGCGTCTTCAACTGCTCACGCAGCTCTCGTGCCTTTGCTCGTGTTCGGTTTCGGCTGTTGGCAACGCCGGCGGCATCAGCGGCGGTCAATGCTCGTCTCTTCCCAGGCAAGCGACTCCGACTCGCACTCCGAGCAGCAATAGTTTGAGTCCATCGTACCCTCGCCTGGCGCCGAGGCGTGCATGCATGACGTGCACCAACAAGCAAACTTGCGCTGCAGGATAACGCCCTCACGAACACCCATGAAGAGGAACGTCTTCTTCATGCCCGGCATCTTGTCGTACTCGTGGTCTGGCTTAGGCCTGATGATGTCGTTCGTTGGGGTGTAGAGCACGATGACCTGATTGATGGTCTTGCCCTGATGGGACTCGATGAACGCATCGGTATCGAATCTCATCTTCAAATGGGTGGCCACGTCCTCGGGCGACAGAATGGTACCCTTCTCGAGCAGGATGGTCTTCATTCCCGGTCGATGGTCCGTGATGTCCTCGCGCACTGTCCGCTTGAGCCATGCGCCGATGCCATCCCACACGCCCTTGCCGTGCCCGGGAGGGCCAAATTCCCAGAAGACACGAAAGCTGAGAGGGGCACCCGCATTGTGACCGTCGCCGACTACTAAGCCGCTAGCCCACGACGCGAGGCGCTCACGCAGCTTCGAGAAGAAGTGCATCGTCTTGCTTGACTTGAAGTGGCTGGGGGCGTTATCCGAGTGCATGTGCCACGCAAAGAATTTCTCCTTGCCCGTCTTCACGTAGTGCTCCTCCAGGTAGGCAAACGTCTTCTCGAGAAAGGTCTGAGCAGCGTGCGAGTCGTGCGTCTTGTCATCCGAAACGTGGGCAAAGACTTTGGTCTGCAGCTTGCGGTGGCGAAGGTAGCGGCGCTCAATGAACTCAAGCTCAGGCTCGCTGTCCCCATGAAGCCCGTGGCGACAGACGCCGTATTTCATTTGCTCCGGATCGGTCGCTGCAGCAACATCAGCAGCTGAGGGCAGCGCGACAACCTGCGCCCAATACGATCCCTTTGCAGGCTCAGTCGCACCTGGCGCTGACGCGATTGCCGGCTCCACAGTGACTGCAGCGTGAAGGGGAAGGTCGCCACTGCGTTTGACCCATGCATCCGTCTCGAGCCACGACACCACCTGAACAAAGAGAGTGAAGCTCATCGGCGACCAATGATCCGATTGGACAGAAACGCCTCCCGGGGGTGGGATGGTTCCATCCATCGCAAAGTCGACGTCAGACTGGACCCATCCCGGCCCACGGTTGCGCTCAAACTGCGCCGCCATGTCCTTTTGCCGCATGATAGTGAAGCGATGATGTGGGAACTTGCGCATCGCTGACGCCTCGAAGTCGTCGAGAAATTCAACAACTGTGCCGCGTCGCTGCTCGTAGCTGGGCTGACTCGGCTCGCCCGCCTGCCCGTTTTTCGACGAGCGGATACGCAGCCACTTGAACTCGGCCTGGAACTCGATCGGTGCGCTCGCCTTGATATTGCCTTGACCATCGATCACATGCTTGCGAAGGCCCTTGGACCAGAGCTTGTCAAAGCCGCAGCGCGCGCACTTGCCGTTGATGCAGTCTTCAGAGCCGGCGCCGTCGAGTGCCCCTTTACAGAGAGCAAACTTGACCATCTCGGACTTTGACTGCAGTGCGCAAAATTCGAGCAGCTTCGTCAGCCCTGCCTTGCCTTCCCACTCGTGCACGTCTGAGTCGTCCTCATCCCCATCAGCAAGGGCGTCAGCGTCGGCGGTGGGCGAGTTGAGCAACGGGCCAAAGTGCTTCTCGAGGGAGTGGTGGACGGTCATGTAGTTCTTGAAGTTCGTGCAGTGCTTGCACTCGCACGTGCGCTCCTTGGTGCGCCGCACGTACCACGGCCGCAGCCTCTTGAAGAGGGAGAAGGAGATGCGGTGGCTCGAGTAGCGCAGCAGGTAGAGCGAGTACAGCGCGGCATACTTCGAGTAGATGTACAGCGCCTGCGCACACTCGTACATCCCAATCCCAACGCGCCGGCGCACGCGATCGCGCTGCGACGGGCTACGAGCGCCCTCGGCATTGAACAGCTCCTCGACCATCGGACGCGCCTTCTCGGCCTTCTCATCTTTGCGCGTCTCACGAGCGGCTGGGCGCAGCGACGCAGGCGCCCGCTCAAGGCGGGCGCTATCCTTGGGGAATGCTGTCGACGTGCGCTGAAGCCCCGGCGCTACCTGCCACTCACCGCGTGCCTTGTAGATGCACGTGTACGAGCGTGTCAGCTTGACACCCGACACATTGAACTCGAGCACGTATCCGCCTCGTAGTCGATTTCGAGAACGGTACACGGCCGCCCACGCGACGTGGCCGCATCGCCTGGCTTGAGGGGCCCGTGGCATTCAAGCGTGTCATCAAAGGCGGCGCGTCGAGTGATGGCCTGCTGCAGCACGCGTGGCCTCTTCTCGTGCGTCGCCTTGACGTAGCGCGAGCCTCGCTGCACACCGAGCCGATCAGCCACACTCTTGATCATACCGTCCTGATCACCTTTCTCCTTCCGTTCAGGGGCAACCGCGCCGAGGATAACGTGCAAGTCGATGCGCATGGCCTCGGTCAAGCAGCGCTTGTAAACGTTAATGGCCGCTCGAAGGCGGTCGACGATGTAGCCATCGACCTTCGCCTTCTCAATCTCCTCTGCCGAGTGCTTGAGGTTGAGGTGCTCTGCCACCTCATCCACAACGCCAAACTCGACGGCCATCTCCGCCAGCATGAGAGCAATTCGGTACTTTGACCCCTGCGCCCAATCCTGCAAGCAGCCAATCAGCCCACGCCTCCTGTGATGCCTCCAGCCGCGTTTCTCGTCGCCGCGAGGGGGTCGCGTTTTGTCTGTATTGCGCTCGTCGATCTTCACGGCGCGCCTCTTCTCCAACTCCGTCTCGTGCTTGCGCCAGCGAGAGAGCGGCCAATCGCGCCAGTTCTCATCATTATCGGCGTCTTCGGCGCCCTCGGCGTCGGCGGCGCCCTCGGCCGCGGCGCCCTCGGCGGCGGCGCCCTCGGCGGCGGCGCCCTCAGCACGTACATTGCCCTCGGCCGCGGCGCCCTCGGCGGCGGCGCCCTCAGCACGTACATTGTCTGCGGGGGCGCCCTCGGCTGCGGTCGCCCCCGCAAATGCCGTCTTCTGCTTTTTGTGCGACTTGAGCTTGATTTGCGCAGCTTCCGCTCTGATCTTTGATTGTTGAGCCATGGCTTTGGCAGCGTCGAGCGCGGACTTCGCTTCCTGGTGCGCAAGCTGGGCCTTTTTCTCACCCTCGTGTGCATTGTCGACGGCCCTGCGAGCATCTTCAACAGCTTTAGCATCGATTGCGGCCTGGCGCACAAGGGCTTGCTGCCGCGCTGCAGCCGCCTTCATGCGATCAAATGCCGTTGCTGCCTCCACCGCCTCTGCTGGCGCTGCCTCTGGCATCTCTGTGTCGCCACTGAGCTGCTTTGCTCGCCGCTCGGCCACGCGCTCGACGGCCTTGTGGTGGTGCACATGGTCCTCACACATATGCTCCTCCATGATCTTCATGCGCAGCCCACGCAGCGCCTCGAGGTGCGTGGGCTTCAGTCCGGTCTCATCGCAGTTGACCTTCACACGCTTGAGTTGACCACTCGCCCAACAGCACCCTACAAGGGCCTGAACCTTGTTGAGATTCGTGACGACATCGTGGTAGAAAAACGAGACCGCGCCGATGACGACGGGCAGCGCCTCGATGAGCCGCTTCTCCTCTTCGACCTGCTGAAGCCAAATCGATGCTTCCTCATCGATCAACTCGTCGACGTCGTTCAGCTCCTGCTCCGCTGGCATCTGCTCCATGAAGCGAATGACTTCGTCGGCCTCGCCGCCGTATAAAAACGGCACGCCCAGCGCCAGGATGAAGATCAATGTCATCATGGAGAACGACCCTCCAAGTGTCTCAGCAGAGACCAAATGACCCACCAAGCCTTGTATCCTTAAGCTGCTTCCATTCATGTCCTCAACATCGGCAACTAAGCCAGTCGATCTCGATCGGGCTGCCGATGATGTGCGTGGACCTCTGGTGCCATCTCCGCGCGTTCGCGTGCCTTTATGCCCTCGCATGACCCTGAGACGAGGTGCTGAGACGCGACGTCCATGCTTTCCTCCACTGCGCACGGGAGTCTGACCTGATCACCTGAATGACGAAAACAATTAACTCGGGGGTTTGCAGCCCTTCGCCAGATCTTTGCAGCCCTTCGTTCTACGCGCGACGGCGATTCCAACGGTACAATCGCGGTCCCCTAACTCCCAGGGGTTCTCAGATTACACACTCGCCACTAGTGGCTGGCGGCCCCTGACCTGAGCTAGAGCCATTCCCGAGCCGACTCCGACTCTACACCGCTACACATGCATAGGCCAACGCCTCGGCCACGCGCCGTACAGCCACTGCGTGCGCGCGCCGTCAGCCGATGAGCGTTCAGCGTTACCGACACTTTGAGCTTCGATCAGTACTCAATCAGTACCAAGCCGAGATCAGTACACCATGTGTTCAGCGATCAGTACACCGAAGCCTGCGCCGCCCCCGCCTGATGCAAAGTCGTCGTTTCCCACATGCTCTCACGGGGACGTATCACTGCACAACGACCCGAAACGGCGCGCCTCAGCCTGCGGATCACTACGCCTCAGCCTGTGATAAGCTTTTGGAAGCCCTTGCGCACGGCGCGTACGAATGCCGAGAAGTCGTTGCTCGCGTTCAGCGTGTGGACGAGCCCGGGTAGCTCGGTCAGCGTCGGTTCGCAAGACTGGACGACGTAGTGATCGCCCACCGTCACACACACCTCGAGGCAGAAGGCGCGCTCTGGGTCGGTAGGGTCGATGCACGTGAAGGTGAGGCGCAGTCGATCGTCGCCGACCTTGTCGAAGGCCAGACCGAGGCGGGCCTTGTACAGCGAGATGCCGCGGTCGAGCTCGCCAAGCTTATGCTCCATCCCTCGCTGTGCCTGCTCCAAGATCGCCTCCGACCTCGTGACGAGCGCACGCGACTGCGTGAGCTGCTGCTCGAGGCGCTGCGACTCAGGCGGCAGCACTTGCTCCTGCGCGTGCAGCTTGTCCAGATCGGCCTTGAGCGCCTCGACCTGCGCCCGCTCGTGGCGCCCCTGCTGCTGCACCACCTCCTCTTCCGCCGAGATCGCCTTCTGCTTCTCGCGCAGCTCCTCAACGTTCTCTGCGAGGCAAAGCAGCAACAGTGGGGGCCGCGCTCAATAGGGATGGAGCGCATCGAGGCCAGCTCCCGGGCAGCGGGCAGCACAGCTGCGAATCCACGACGCGCGGCACGTACCCTTGTCCGCCTGCAGCTGCGCCTTTGCGATGGTCGTGACCCTGTCGACCACAGCAATCTGCTCGGTCACGTACTCCGAGAGCTGCTTGGAGATCTTCTCGACCTCGCCACGCAGCTCATCGTTCTGGCGGCTGATCATGCTCACGTCCGTCTGCGCGAGCAGTGTTCGCAGAGGCACGCGCTAGTCACGGGCGAGGCCTTGGGCGGGGCGACTGGCGAGTACCACACCATTTGCAGCGGGTTGGCCAGGTCTGTGTAGCTTCAAGTTTCTGTGTGCCCAATAAAACGCCCCTTTCATGCCCCTTTGTCGTTCTGAAGGCAGATGGCCATTTACTCGCCCTAGTCTATACTCTCCTCCGGGCTCGATTAAATTGATACGCGGCCACCGGGACTCGCACGCTTTTCGACCTTAGTCGGACGCACGACGGCTTGTGTGATTGAACCACCGCGCGCCGCGAAAGAACAGCACTGGCGCCCGACAGAGTGGACACGTTGCGCATGTGCTCGTCCGATGCGAATCAGCGCTAATGCGATGCGCTGCCTCCCCGCCAATCCAGTGCATGCCTGCGGGCAGGCGACGCTCTGGGACAGTGAGGCACAAGCGGGCACCCGAGTGGCACGCGGGAGCGCGGGCGGGGACGGATGAATTCGAGCCACTGGTGCGTCGCACAGGGGTGGATGTGGTAGAAAGTAGTGGAGCGATCCATTTCCAGGAAGGTTTCACGGCTGACGGGGCAGACCTCGTGCGCGATGGGCGTGAAGGCTCCACTCGACTCGCCGTCCACCATCATCAGATACAAAATCTCGGACAGGATCCACACCTTCTGGTAGCTATTATCGTCACACCATGCGTCCCTGCGTTGGGAGCGGGCGTGCAGGCGGAGGGGGTCGCTTGCCTGAAGAGTGAGGGAGCGACTGGGTCAGCTTCATCAGATCGCGGTGCTCACCACGCCCAGCAGCGACCCATGCGTCGGACGTACTCTTCCTGATTGGGTGCGTCGCTCACGCTCCTGGCAAGCTCACCCAGATGCTCTGCAAGAGCTCGCAGCAAGCCCCACCTGTATGGATTCGCAGCCGTGAGCAGATATCGATCGCTGTTGGGCGTCAGGTACTTCGCAGCCGAGTGGCGACGGTTTTTTGGAGCGTCCCGTGGGACTGCTTCGAGAACTCTGGCGCCGAGAGCCACGAGACGTGCCGGGTCGCTCGTCTCCCAGTCGCGCCACCATGTATCAGCCGCCGCCCCGCTCATTCTCTCTCCCATCAGCTTGTGGCGGCTCATCGCGCCGATGTGCATGACGTACTCCTGGCTTTTATCGCGCATGAGATCGCATCCTCTCTCAAGGTACGCGTGATCTGGAGCGATCTTCTCGACCTCGCCACGCAGCTCATCGTTCTGGCGGCTGATCATGCTCACGTCCGTCTGCGCGAGCAGTGTTCGCAGAGGCACGCGCTAGTCACGGGCGAGGCCTTGGGCGGAGCGACTGGCGAGTACCACACCATTTGCAAAGAAGGAAGCGGCGTCGTAATGGGCTCGTCTCCGCTCCCGCTCTCTCGGTCCTCCACCGTCCCTCAGGATGAACGTGGTTGACGCCTTCGAGGCGGACGCCGCGTCGGCAGTGCTGAACCTGGCACGTCGGGACGACCCGGCGTCGTCGCTGACGGCTCTGAGCCCCAAGGACGTTGAGCGCGTGTGGGCCGCGATCGCTCCAGTGACCGGCGCCGCTCTCAATGACTTGAAGCCCGCCATGATGGCGCGACAGGCGCAGGAGGTGGACCCCAAGGCGGTCGAGTCGGTCGAGGCGGCGCTCTATATGCTGAGAGCGGTTGTGCTTCTTTCGCGCGCTACCATCGTCGATAAGGATCGCGAGGCGCCGGAGGTGCTGCTCGACGTTGCCGTTGCCCTGCACGACATCGTGTTCGATCTTCCGTCGTGCAGAGCTTCCGATGCCATCTTCCAGAGCGCGATGGAGCTGCAGGGGGCGGTCGTCGAGCTGTGCGAGATTTGGTGGCTCGACAATCGCGAGGGGGGCGCCGAGCTCGTCCCACAGGCCATCTCCTACATGGGAGTGCGCGTGCTGCACGAGCTCGCATCGACCGCAGACGTCAAGCGGCTTTACACCTTCCGCTCGGCTCTGCAAGTGCTCGACTATGCCGACGAGTCGGTGCGACCCCTGAAGAGGCTGCTGCTGCACGTGGCGATCAAGCCGCTCGTGCTGCGCGTCTCCGAGGGGCGCAAGCTCGTCGCGCACATCTTCTCGCTCCACGCGCCCTTCGTGGCCGAGCTGCACCGTGCTATCAAGACCCAAATCCCCACCTGCCGCAAGGCGCAACGCGTCGCGTACGGCGAGGTGTACTTCCGCGCATGGCGGAACGCGAGCGACGAGAGCCTCGAGCTCCTCGAGCGCGACTGCCTGCAGGACCTCATGTATCACGCCGTCCACGCCTCGTCGACCTCGATGGCCAGCTCGCTCCGGCAGGTGCTCGGCTATGCGACGGAGCAGAAGCGGCAGCGCGGCGTGGATGGGATGCTGCTGCGGCTATGGGAGCCCATTCTGTGGCGCGCGCTCAAGGCGGCCAATCCGCTCGTGCGCCGCAACGCGGCCACGCTCTTCTTCGAGGCCTTCCCGCTGCAGGACGCGGCGCTGCCCGCTGTCGACCTCGATAAGCTGCTCGCGTCGCAGTTCACGTGCCTCGGCGGGCTGCTCAAGGACGCGTGCGTGGCCGTGCGCGTCGTGGCCGTGCACGGCACGTGCCGTATCCTCACCCTCTACTCGGAGCTGCTCCCGGCGCACACGGCCAAAGAGCTCCTGGCCACGCTCACGCGCGACCTCGCGCACGACGCCGCCGCCAGCTCAGTGCGCGTGGCGGTGCTCGACGGCCTCAAGTACGTGCTCTCGCAATCGGAGCCGTCGGAGGGCGCGCTCCTGCTCAAGCCGTACCTGCCGGTGCTCGCGCCGCTCCTCGACGACTCGTGCGAGCGCGTGCGCGCCTCCTTGGTCGAGCTGCTCCTCGCCCTCGTGAAAACCAAGGGTGTGGGCGTGCAGTGGCATGCCTTCGTGAGCCCGAGCGCCGCGCTCGCGCGGCTGCCGGTCGAGCGGCCCGCGATGCAGATGCGCCTGACGCGTCTGCTGCTGCCGCTCTACCTGCCGAGCGGCAAGCCCGCCGCGCAGCAGGCCAAGACTTCGCGCCTCCTCCGGCTTCTGAGCGATGGCGCCCTCGCGGCGCGCAGCCTGCTGACGCATGCACCGCGCTTCGTCACCGCGTCCGCTGCTCTGAAGCTATTACGCGTCCAGGTGTGCGCGCTGCTCTCGGATGCGACCGACACCACGCTGCTCCTCGGAGGCGATGAGGACGAGCCCACCGACCCTGCCAAGCTGCCAGCGCGCTCCGAGGCGCTCACACCTGCGCAGGCCGCCTCGCGCCTTGAGGCGATCGCCACGTTCGTCGACGCGATGGCGCCCGCCATGGCGCTGCCATCAGCCGCCTCGAGCGCGGCCGAGGGCGTAGAGGAAGCTTCAGAGGGTGCCGGGGCGGCCAGCGGCGCCGAGGGCGCCCCCGGCCTCACCGGCCTCTGCTCGGTCCTCACCGAGCCGGTCATGGAGGCGCTCGAGGCACTGGCTCAGACGACCCTCGCTGGCCAGGGAGCGCTCCGCCGCATCGCCGCGTGGCTGCCGGCGTCGGCGGTGCCGCAAATGGCGGCCGAGTGCCTGCAAAAGCTGGCGGCGGCCCCTGCGAGCGCCAGCCCCGCCCAGCTGGCGCCCCTCCTCGCGTGCGCATGTGCGTGGGGTCAGCATGGCGTCCTCATGGCCAGCCTCGCCGCGGCACTGCAGGGCCCAGCTGGCAGCGGCGGCGCGACCGCTGGCGCCAAGCGCGGACGCCACGCCAGCGTGCCCGCCCTCTCGGCGGCGCTCTCACTGCGCGCATTGTGGGCGGCGCTTGCGACGGAGTCGACGCGCGCCGTCCTGATCAGCAAGCAGTCGGCGGCTCTCCGAAAGCTGCTGCCACTGCTCGCCGCGCGCGCCGCCACCGCACCGAGCGCCGTCACGAGCGCCGTTATGAGCGCCGACGAGGCCCTGCTCGCGATGAGCTGTTACGTGCAGCTGGCATGGCATCTGGCCGCCGTCGCGGGCGCTGCTGCAGCAGAGGCCGCCGCGAACGCTGCCACTGCCGGCGGCAGCCGTCGCCGCGCCCGTGGCGCTCGTCAGACGCGAGCGGACAAGGCAGCAGAGGACGCCGAGGTCGCGGCGGCTGAGGCGAGGCGGGCCCAAGCGGCGGGCTGTGCGGCCGTCGAGAGCCTCATGCTATGGACAGAGGGGAGCAGCTTGGGCCGTCGACTGGGCAGCCTGCTCATCGAGCCAAGTCCGGGTGAGGCGCGTGCCAAGACGCGCTCGCGCCTGCACGATGGCAGCGAGAATGCTCTCGCCAACTCGCCCGAAGGTGCACGGGGCGGCAAGCAGGGCGTGGCCGCCGCGGCGGAGGCCATCGACGCAGACGATGCCGAGGCGGCCAGCTCCGGCGCAGGCATGGCGACGCGCCAGGTCGTGTGTGCGTGGGTGGCGGAGGCAGCCGCGCTGGGTTTCCTCACCCCTGCCACGGCTGAGAAGGCAGCTGGGTTCGTCTCGCGCACGATCCGCATGTCCGACGCGGCCGACGCCGCCGACGCCGCCGGCGCGGCGGTGGCCTCACTGCTGCCACACGCAGCGAAGCTCGTCCTTGCCCTGGCCGATCCCGCCGCCGCCGAGGCCTTTGCGACCGACAGCATAGCGGTCGGCCGGTCGGCGGCGCCCAGCTCGGCGCCCCCCGGACAGCTCGCACTCTCGCTCGTGCTGCAGCTGCTCGCGTGCCGCCAGGGCACGGCCGCAGTCTTGCGGGGAGCGCATGCATTGCTCCTCGAGGTGCTCGCATTCGCACCACAGGCCGAGGCGGCGCAGGCGTGGAGCGTAGGCGAGCTGCTCTATCGGCTCCTGCGCCCGATCCTCGATGGTATCTCGACGTCAGACGCGGCCGCTTCGGAAGGCGGCCTTGCGTCGCTCGGGCTGGCGCCGCTGCTCGGGACGGCGCTCGAGGTGATCAGCGTGCGCTCGTCCACCGCTGCCGCCGCGCTGATGCCCGCGCTCTGCCGGCACCTGCGCTCTTTGGATCCGCAAGCGCCGTCGACGGAGCAGCTGGTGCATGCAGCGGCGCGGCTGCTGGAGGCGTGTCCACCGCAGCTGCCCGGCGCCGCGGCCGTCCGCGCGACGCTCAGCAGCATCAACGCGAGTGCCGAGGTGGCGGACGCGCCGCTGTACGCACCTCTCCGTGCCGCTGTGGCGGCGATATGACGCCCGTTCTGAACGAGGCGCGCGCGCAAGGGAGAAGCGTTGAGGTCGGCCGAGGGGGAGCGTGGGGAAGGGGGAAGAAGAGATCGCATGGACGCGGCGTGCGTGCTCGTGTGTGGCCAAGAGGTACTGTACTAGGTGCGCAGCACCGCAAGTAATAGAGTGGGCGTGACACTTCTGTTGGACATGCCCGATGCGCGGTAGGCGGCGCTGTTGGCCGACTGACTGAGGAACGGGACTGTGATGGGTGGGGAGCGGGAGACGGAGAGGTCGCGCGCTCAGTGTGCTGTGCTCCTGTGCGCCGTGCACACTGCAGGCCGGGCTGCGGAGAGCGGGAGAGGGCGCGGGTCCGGGGCCGGGCGCGCGCGGGAAACCGATCGCGAAGGCGCGTATTCTATACTCACGTCACCCCGCCCGTCCCCCGCCCGTGGGCCCGGGCGTATTTAATATTCTTTCCTTTCAGTGCCTAGGCGACGTGGTCCCCGCGCCACAACGCCACGTCCCACGACTCACATTTGAAATCACCAGTTTGACACCGGTCTCCGCTCAAACATTTGAGAAAATTAACACAGTCCTTTTTCGTCGCGGTCCCCTGCAGCGGTCCAGGTTTCGATCTTCGTGCTGTCCAACAGTAAGAAGCAAAATTGGATCTCCAGCGCTTTCACAGCCACTAAAAATGCGAGCACGCCACATTTTTCCATGCGGCTTCCGACAAGATGTTTGCGGCAGAACATACGCAGCCACTTTCACAATGCGAGCTCGCCACAATTTCATGCGCCTTCTGACGAGAATGATGTTTGCGGCAGTACATACGGCCTCCGCGGCCAAGGCTCGCAGGATGTCACCCGACGCGGCGTACAAGGCGGTCACGAAGCAGACGCATGAACGGCTCTTCATCCTTCTCTCAGAAAGCGACTTCTCCAATGCCGAAGGCCAGCAGCATCGTGCAAGCTTTGACGTCGCCGCCCGGGCCTGGGACTCCGACAACATCACATTCGTCCACACGATTTACGACTCAACTACGGCCATGTCGCAGCAGGCTGGCGCAACCAAGCCTCCAGCGTACATCTTGGTGGTGCGAGAGTGGTTCCCACGTCACGTCACACACACTGACCCAATGTCCTCCGATGAGATTCTGCACTTTCTACACTTTCAGCTGAGCTTTCGCGCCGGCACGCTGCACCAAAGCGCCAAGTATTTCTCGGCGAGCTCCATGGCAGCCTACGCAGCTGTACGCCCCCTCGGCTCAATTGTGCTCGGCCTGTGCGAGACGCAGGCGCAGGAGCAGGAGATTGCGTTTGCAGCGCGGCGCGCCGCCGTGCCTCTCTTCCTGCGCTTGGGCAACGCATCCGTCGCGCGCTCGCTGGGCGCGCCCTTTCCTGCCGTGCTCGTTGTGCATGGGCACAAGGAAAGGAGCACCTCTGAGGTGGCATGGCCACACTTCAAGCCACATTATGACCACGGCGAGTATTTTTGGCACGGCCTCGAGAATTTCCTGACCGAGCGTGCCGTGCCGACGCTCGTGCCCATGTCCAGCGGCGACGGGCGCTTCCGCCGAAGTCTGCGGGCCTCTCGCTACCAACTGACTGTGTACTTATTCCACAACCAGCGAGGGCGTTGGCAGGCAGCACAGCTTGAGCCGGAACAGGCGCGCGCGGTGAGCTCGGAGAGCTCGGCAGCTATGGAAGCGGTGCGTGCGGTGGCGCCGAGCTTTTTGGGCGTAGTATCCTTTGTCTCGATCGATTGGTTCGACGAGGGGGCGCGCGAGATGCTGCAGGCGACGTTGGATGCTCTCTCGTCGTCCGCGTCAACGAGTGAAGCACGAATGGACGAGGGCTCGTTGCCGTGCCTGCTCGCCATCAAGGGGCGCTTCGGACGACACGCGAGCGAGCGGAGGCCGTGGGCGAGGTGGGAGAAATTGCAGTTGAGACGCAAGCACAGAGGTAGGGTCGACCCGGCCGAGATGGCAGCGGTGGTGCGGGCCTTTGTCGACAAGTCGCTCACCGAGGCGGCGGTGCTCGCCACTCCGCCGCCGGATGTCAAAATCTGGCGAGGCCCCGACGAGAAGAAAGAGTTGTGAGAGCGACACTGGAGCCCTGCGCAGCAGTGAGTAGACAGGAGCTGCAGCTGGGCCTATTAGTACCACTGCCCGGCCGTCCTGACGAGTCAATGTCGAATGTGTGGGCAGACCGCGGCTGACGGGGGGCGGTTGTTCCACGTTCGCGTGGACGGTGGAGCGTCCTCAAGATCTGTCAATGCGCGTTGCGACCCGGAACGCAATTAGATTGTAGCCCGATCCCGGTCGCGGTGGCCGACTACCGAGTACCGTTCCGTACGGTATCGCCATACCGAGCTTACCCCCCCGATACAGTGTAGCGGCGCTGCAGGTGGACCGGTCTCCCTGCCTACCGACGTATCGCGGTAGACCGCGTATGTCGTATACCGTACCGCGCGCCGACGTATGGCGTTGCCGTAGTTGCATAGTATGGTACGAATCCCCTAAAGATGTGTTCCTATCCGGCGGTTGAACCCGCTTCTCCAAAGAATTCAATTGCCGGTCTCGACATTTGCCATTTTTACCAATCACCCACCAAGATGCTGCGAGGATTGTTAGTTCGTTGATGGCTTATAGCCAACAAGCTCACCAATGGCAAAGAGCCAAAACATTCCCGGCCACCAGCGCCCCATGATCGCTATCGCGATGGCGCACCCCCGCGTCCAGGCATCTTTCTTCTGTCCGTCTGGGAAAGGGCTGGGAATGCAGTGTGCTCCCACCCGACCGCCCCGGTAAGCGATGGTGGCGGGGCGTGGTCTGCCTTTTAGCCTACCAAGAGCTACTGTACGACCTACGTTGGTGGCAACGGTCTGTGCATAAGCACTTGCAAGAAACCCTCGTCTTCCATCGGATGGTCACGGTCGCTCGCGCCAGTAGACGAGCCGTGAAAATGGACTGTGGGTGCACTGCTTGCAAGCGCGTCCCGGCCACAGCAGATCATCGATCGCAGTAGCACTGTGTGGACGAACGTGGTGTCAAGCACACCAACGAACGCATCGACGAGGCCACCCACATAGAAATCGATGGCTGTGCGCGACCAGCTGCCTTGGGGATCTGCGGTGCTCCTCGGGCAAGCCTCGTCGCCTCGTGGCTCACCCACCGCACAAGCAGCATCGAACTGGACGTGGCCGATGGCGCCGCCGGCGTCGCTGTGAACGACCCTGCCCTCAAGCTCAGGCGTGAAGCTCACCAGCCCCACAACTCCGGGAGCATCGCCGAGGATCAGCACACCTGAGGCGTTGGAGGGCAGAGGTGCGAGCAAGCTCTCCCTCCTCGCCAGCAGCTGTGTACAGAGCAGGCCAGCTGCCAGGGTGCCATTGCCAGGCAGGTGCTGCAGCTGATGACGACCGCAGTGCTCACGTGCCGACTTGGCGCATCCACGCCCACCGCACACGGCGAGCGCATCGGCATACGAGGGTGTGTGCCCAAATGGCCGGCCGAAGGCGCTCGCCTTCCAGTTAAAGCACGGCCGGGCGCCCCGGGCGCTGCTCTCGCCGCAGTTGATTTGAGTGGCGTCGCACCCCTCGCATTCGACGAGATAAGATTCGAGCCGCCGCCAGTGCTCTGCGAACGAGAGTTTGCCCGAGGTCTCAGCACCCATCCGAGGCAATCAGAAGGCGATCGATGGCACTCAGAGGCCCTCAGAGGCCCTCAGAGGCCCTCAGAGGCACTCACCTGCAAACGAGAGCGGCGGTTGCAAGGCAGCACGGGCCCAGCTGCGTGAGGCGCTCCCGTTGCGCTGTGCTGCCAGTGCGACCCAATCTGGGTAGCCTGTGCGCACATGAAGAGCACTGACAAAACTGAGCGCATCGAGCGCGAGCACGATCGGCGTGATGAGAGCCTGAAGACTAGGCCGTGGGCGCAGCAGCGCAAAGGCTTCGCATTTTAAGTTGATGCGACTGCGGAGGGCCCTCCCTTGAGAGGGTTCAATGCTCCCCATAGCAACCGCCGCCGTGTATGGCAGGTGCAAGGCTGATTGTCGTGACGTCGGGTCGCGGATGCGTCGCTCCGCTCGCTCGCTCCAGCAGCCACCACCCATGTTCGCTCCGTCGGCCCATCCACCTCCCCACGTGATACCCGCCTGGCCACTGAGCACGGCCGCAGCTGGTTTGCCCGACGGTTGAAATGCCGTCATCTGGCCCGGATGGATCGGCCTCACGAGTAGCCATCGGGCGTCCTGCTGTGTAATTAGCTTGAGGAGGCTCCCATTACGTTCCTCCTCTTCCGTCCCGATCAGGTGCCCCTCCGGCGACCACCGGAGCTCATGCCTCTCACAATTGATGCCGTGCTTCAGGCAGCGATGAGTGATCGTCACAGGGCTGCTCACGTTGAACGACGCCATGCGCGCGCGAACTTTAGATTCTGAGGCGGGTGACCAGTCCCACTCGCATGCTTCCGACTCGAAGAAGGCACCCATATCGAAGTAGGGTGCTGGCTGCTCGACCTTTTGTCTTCGTCGCCGTGAAGAAGCGTTGGCCACGTCATCTTTGATCTGTGTCGACCAGGCCTGATCAGACATCCACAGATACGTGGCTCGCCCGGACGCAAGACCGAAGCGCAGCAATGCAAGCCAGCGGCTGAGGTTGTTGCCAAGGCCCCACCATCGGAAGCGGATGTCGAAGACGATGACGCGATCCAGTCGCTCGTGCAGAAGTCGCGCTCGGGACATGACTCGCTGTGTGCATGCGCACCTCTCTTGATAAACATTGCGCTCTTGCTGCAAGCGCGACTGCATTCCAACGCGCCCACGAACTCGCTCTAGGACAGCAGGCGCTGCGCGCGCTGGCTGCGCGCGCGCGGCGCGGCGCTGGCTGCGCGCGCGCGGCGCGGCGCGCGCGGCGCGGCGCTGGCGCGGCGCTGGCAGGCGCGCGGCGGCTGGCGCGACTGCGACAGCGGGACCGAACAGGTGACCGAACCAAAACATTCGAACGGAAGCAATACACCTGCCAATCACTCCTCGCCGCCTCCTCGCTGTGATGCACCACTTCTACCCGGTACATGTATCCATAGGCTTTGCGTGGACGAGTTTTTTCCGCTTCGTGTGGAAGCCAAAAACAGAAAATGGACGATCGCCCAGAGAGTGACGCGGCGGAGACAGCGCCCAAGCAGAGCGACGCGGGTCCTTCCCAGATGTCGACGTCCTCGGTCGCAATCCGCGACAGCACGCTCTCGGTCTCGCGCTTCAATAGGTGGCTCTTGAGTGAGATCAAACGTCAGACGGGTGACACGGTGCGCGACGACATGGAGCACCTGAGGAGCCAGCGGCGTGCAGCCAACGAGCACCATCAGCAGTGGGGGGCTTCGCTCGGCGCCGCGTCCCGCGCACAGATGGCGCGCGACAAGCAGCAATACGAGCTGCTGCGCCGGAGCAACTGGCAAAAGGGCGCGCAGGTACGCGACGACGTGGAGGCACAGAAGAGCGAGGCGCTGCGGCTGCGCGCGGAGTGGATGGAGCACGGGCGGCGACTCGCGGAGAAGAATCAGGAGCAGCGGGGCAAAGTGCGCGAGGCGACGGGCGACGGGTGCAAGCGGCTCACCGACCTCGTGGCCCAGTGCAAGCTCGAGGAGGCCGAGTACGAGGCGGAGCTCGCGCACCGACGCGGCGAGATCCTTCGCGAAAACCAGGAGGAAGTGAAGAAGGTGCGCAGCGAGACCGCCGACGCGGTCATCGACGCTGCCAAGCAGTTTGCCCTCGAGCAGCGACGCAACCAGGCGAAGGCGACCAAGACTGACTTATCTCGATGGGGCGCAGAGCGCTCGGCCAACACCGCCTTCCACTTGAAGACGGCCCGCACGAACCGTGCGGACGCCAAGGCGACGCGCGAGCACGCGAAGAGGTTGCGCGAGAAGCTGCAGCAGGAGCGCCTGCAGCAGGCGCAGTTGCAGCGTCTGGCGCAGAAGGAGCGCATAACCTCGAAGAAGGCGAATCTGGAGCAGATTGGCGGCGGCCTCAAGATGGTAACCTCGCCCTCAACTAGTCGCCCTCAACCGGAGTGCCCTAATCAACCGTAGTGCCCTAACTGCCCTAACTGCCCTAACTGCCCGCAACCGGAATGCCCTGCCGGCGGCGCCAGTCGCTCCCCTTCTCGTCTCTGACCCGCGCCCTCGTTGTGCGCAGAATCACGACGAGATGTACCATGCCAAGTTCGTACCGGCCACCTCAGCCGATCTGTGGAAGGACAGCAAGTATGGCCACCTCGTCGCATGAGCGACACTTCAGTATTAGAAATTTGCGGGGAGTCAAAAACTGTTTGAGAAAATGCGTCAGTGTTCTATGATGGATTCACGCCGGGAGTTAAGCCGGGAGGGGTCCGCCGCATGACCGAAGACCGATGCGCGTTGCACACGTACACACGGCACACGGATGATGTGCACGCTCACTCCGTGACCGATCTCACAGCGCCTCGGCGCCCTCCGCGACGGCGCCCTCGAGGGGCAGCACCGGGAACGCTGACAGCACGCGATACAGCACGCTGCGAGGGTGCAGAGCCAGCGCGGCCGTCTTGCGGTTCCACAGATGCACTGCGAGCGCGCGGCGTTCGATGCGGCGCCACATGCGCTCCTGCCGCGCCAGGTCCTCGGCGCCCGTGTACGCCGCCACATCCTTCCAGTGAATCGGGTAGAAGACCTCTGGCGGGAGGAGAAGCACCCTACTGTCCCCACTACTGTTCCTGGCGCCCAGTACGGCGCCGCTGCCATGGCTGAGGCTTTCGTTACCAGCCGCGGTGAGGCGAGCCCCCGAAGGTGCATTGGAGAAGGCCCCTGCGCAGCGTAGCACGACGCGAGTCAGCAGCTCGGGACCATTCCATCCCCACAGCTCGGGATGATAAGTGGAAGCGAACTCGTGCATCGCGACCCAGAGGAGCGGAGAGCGGCGGCTCGGCACCAGCAGCACGGCCCCGTTGAGGATCGGTGAGGATGGGTCGCCCAGAACGAACGATTCGATGCCCATGGCGAGGGGCAGCGGCCAGGGGAGTGGGCGCATGAGCACCACGTCCGTGTCCACGTATACGCCGCCTTCCCGCCAAAGGAGAGCGAGCCGGAGCACGTCCGTCAGGTGGGAGTACCAGTACGGCCCCTTCTTCCACTCCGCAAGCCGAAGGAGCCACGGGGCAGCGGGTGTGCCGCGCAGCAGCTCGGCCACATCATAGCCCTGCACGGAGACGGCGTACCCGGCGGCGCGGAGCGGCGCGATCGCGCTCGGCGGCAGGCTATTGGAGAAGACACGCACGGTCGCCCGCGGATGGTGGAAGAGGAGCGACTCCAGGCACCGACGCGAGCGCAGCGTGAAGTCGGTCGCGGCCGTGGTCCACAGCAGCAGAAAGCTGGGCGCCGCAAGGGCAGTCGCGGCACCCGCCGCGCCGGTGACAGCTTTGTCCTCATCACGCACTGTTGGCGGCTGGAAGCACGCGGCCGGAGACGTGTGAGCAGTGCCACGAGATGTCACAGAAACAAGCAACAGAAGCGCGGCCACGGCGCCGCAAGCGGACGCCAGCTTTACCACGCGCCGCACGCCCAGCGTGGCCACCGCATGCTGCGGCGGCCGTCGCTTGGGGTTGGACGCGTGTTGGCTGACCTGCACCTGCGGCAGGGCCGCAGCTGAATCAACTCCTCGGCGGGGCGTCATCGCTGGTCTTGAGCTGGATTTCTCGGAAGTATTTGGGCGGGACGGGATCGTCGACGCTTTTCATAATCCACTTCTTGGTGAGGTACGCGGAGCCGTAATAGACCCCGAAGAAGATCACTCCGAGTGCGAGCCCCGTGGCGTTCGGACCGAGGCCAAGGCCGTTCTTTCCGGCCACCGGAGGCGGTCCCACCTGGCGAAGCAGCAGTCGGATCGGTGGCAGCGCGGTATACGGAGCAAGGTGAGAGAGAAGTGAGGCTTGAAGGGGGCTGGGGCTGAGGTTCGACTGACGGGCTCACCATCAGCGCGACGGAAAGGAAGGAAGAGAGAGTCCACGTGACTTCCTTGGCGCACCCTGACTGACGCGACCTTTCCCTGAAGCGTCCGACTGTCGAGCGATCATCTCCAAAGCAAAATTCCGTCAGAAACCCGAAATGTCGGACCGTGCAGCCTCACTTCGTCAGATTTGGATTTTGGACCGTTTCGCGATGGCCGGGCACGAGCGCGAGCACTCTCGCTCGTCTCCCCCTCTGTCCTCTCCTCACCCGAGGGCGCAAGACCGCCTCTAAAATGGTTGGTCGTCCCCGTGCGCACCCGACCGGTCGCAAAATGTCCGCGCACGTCTTCAAGGTCTCGCTCAGCGGGGCCGAGCAGCAGCCGACCCGCCGTGAGGGCCTGGACCCGGATCTCGACCGGTACCTGTCAGCGCTGCTCTACGACGCGCAGGATGATGGCGTGCCTCCACCCGGCCCACCCTCGCCGCCGCGCCGCCCATCGACGCTCGAGGCCGACCAGCGCGAGCCCTATAATCGCCTGTTCCACGAGTCGTACGGCGGTTTCCACTACATGGTCCATCCCTCGCGCCCGCGCGCCGCGAGCCGCTACCTCTCGTTCATGCCGGTGCGCGCGACGGCTGAGAATACGGAGCGGCAGATGCGCCAGATGGTGACGGAGGTGATCGCCGCAGACGTCAACGGGGACGGCAGCCTCGACTTTGACGAATTCCGCGCGCTCGTGCACACCTCGATGCCGCAGCAGCCACCGCGTACAGACGCGCAGCTCCGTGCGTGGTTCTCAGAGATGGACACCGACGGCGACGGTGCGATCCGCATGATCGAGTTCTTCGCCTTCGCGCTGCGCGAGTCGTTCCTGAGCACTGCCGCGCACGACGGCCCGCAGTCGCTCGAGGCGTACATCCGACAGTGGGATCGCGATGGCGATGGGCAGCTCGATCGGCGTGAGCTCTCACGCCTATGCGATCGGCTCGGCTTCGGTGGTCTCGCAGCCATGCTCCTGGCCGAGCTCGATACTGATCATTCGGGCTCTGTCTCGGCCAGTGAGCTGCTCAAGCTGCTCAAGAAGGCGCCCCGCCGTTCCCAGTTCGCCCAAAGCGCGGCGTCCGCCTCGCCCATGCGAGGAAAGTCGCCCATAAAAGGGAACACGGTCGCTGCCGGATCTCGAGGCACCTCGCCAAACGCATGCCAATCGTCCACGGGCGCCGTGTTGGGCGATGACGTCACGGGCGGCGCGACGGTGCACATGCTACCCTTGAGCCTGGATGATGTGGCGACGGAGGCGCTCGGCACGGCGCTCGACACGGGAGGGGACCCCGAGGCCTCAAATGCTAATGAGGGAGGCAATTCCGATCTCCTTGATCGGGAGCTGCAGCACATGCTGCTTGCCAATTGCATGCGCGTGCTCGAGATGCTCGTGCGCTGGGGCATGGGTCTGACGGACACGCTGACGGCAGTGGAATTCGGACGCATGCTCTCCGCGCTGGGCGTGCCGCCGGTGCCCGATACCGCGCTGCTCCGGCTGGCGCACTCGCTGAGCGAGCAGACGATCGGCACGGCGACCCTCACGGTCGCGGAGTTCAACTACTGGTTGCTCGGGCAGGTGGACTTGGTCGAGGCGCACGTGCACGAGCAGCGAGACGGCGTGCGACGCCTTGCACGCCGTCTGCTTGACCTGTTGAGCCGGTGGGAGCTCACAGAGACCCAATCGGTCGCCGTGCGGGAGGTGCGCGACGCCCTCACGGCCATGTGCATGCAAGTGACCCCCGAGATGATCGAGCACATCTTTGACGAACTTGACGTGGCTGGCGAGCTCGATGGCGACGGGAAGCTCTCCCTCGAGGAGCTCCAAGGGTGGCTGCTGCCCTCGGGCGATCTCGGACCGGAGGAGCGATCTGCCCGTGAGCTCCGGGATCGAGTGACCACGAATGGCGCGCAACTGATTCGGTGGTTGACCCTGCGGATGGAGCTCGGTGCCACACTGACAAAGACGGACGATGAGGACGGCGATGGCAAGATCACGAAGGCCGAGTTCCTCATCGTGTCCGCGCCGTCTGCCGCAGGCGACGGCGCCATCGGCGACGGCGCCATCGGCGACGGCGCCATCGGCGACGGCGCCATCGGCGACGGCGCCATCGGCGACGGCGCCAGCAGCGATGCCCGCGAGGGCGCCGACGCCATCCCCAACGGCGCTGAGGCGAACGGCGAGGGCGGCCGGAAAAGCCTCTTCGGCGAGGTGATGGTGAGTGCCCCGGCGCTGCTGCTCGCCCTGCGCGAGTGCGGGTTCGACTTCCCGATGAGCCACCCGGGCCCGGCCGCGGCCCAAGCCTTATTCGCCCAGATCGATCCAGATTCACCCAACCCGTCGTCGATTCGGCTCGAGGACCTGAACCGTTTCCTATTAAGGAAGCTACACCCCCGGATGCGCCGCCTTCGCCACATGAAGCGGAGCGTCCTCGCGAGCAGCTCGCGATTCGTCGACGTCTTCCGCGCGTGGGACACGGACGACGACGCCCTCATCTCGTCCGAGGAGTTTGCGCGCGCTCTGCATCAGATTGGCTTTGACGCCACTAAGCGCGAGGCGCGGCGCTTGTTCCGCGACATCGATACCGACCGCTCCGAGCAAATCTCCTTTGTGGAGCTGCAGGAATGGTTGAATAAGGGTGAGGTGCATCCACCGGCCGCGAGCGGTGAGGAAATCTTGTTAGCCGCTACCGCCGCCGCCGACGCCGTCTCGAGCGCGATGCTCACCCGTCGTGCCTCACTCGTCGCCTCCGTTGAAGAGTTGAAGGCGCTTGGTAGCCCCGGTGCCTTGAGCGCCGCCTCGGGCGCCTCCCCACCTGCCATAGTAAGCAGCAGCCCCGGCCGCGGCGCTGGATCCAAATTAGGAACCAAGAGGGATCAAGAGGAGCTCAAGGACTTCAAGGTGCTGCAGGGGCGCAAGACTTCACCCCCGAAGACTTCACCCTCGAAGACTTCACACCCCAAGGGGGGGCGCAAGAATGTGCTCGACCCAGCGGCAAAGCCATCGGGAAGAGCAGCCACGTGGCTCGGCCGCAGCGCCGTATCGGGAACCAACCTCGTCTCGAATAGCGCCGTATCGGGCGTTGATGACTCGGGCGACGCTGCCAGCTCAGCGGTGGAGGCGCTGGTCGCCCTCGGTGTCGTTTCTTCCTACAGCGAGGGGGCAGCGTTCATCAGCGCCCCTCGCGCTGCTGATGAGGCGTTCATCGCCTTTTCTTCGAGTGCGCGCTCGAGTGGTCTCGAAACCACCCTCAGGTGGCATCCGCATCCGCTCCAGACTAACAGCCCGCGTTCGTTCACCGCACACAGGCTCTGGTGGTCTATCCGGCTCGAGCGCGTCGCGGTTGCCTAATAAGGAAGCGTTCGAGACGGCGGAGGAGGCTGCGGCCGCCCTTTCCCTCAAGTCGGACAGCAGCAGCGGCGGCACACCGAGGGCGCCCACGACGGCGCGTGCTGCGCCCTCGGTTGCCGACGGCCACCCGATGCGGCAGCTCGCCCACGAGCTGCTCGGGACGGCGCCTGATCCCGAGCTGCTCCCGAGATGGTCGGCGGCGACGACGTCGCTCGCCGCGACGACGCCGGGGGGGCGGTCGGAGGCGAGCCCTGCGGCAGGCACGCGCGCGACGCCCGGCACGGCGCCCGGCACGCGCGCGACGCCGTTCGGAAGTGGTGCCGCGCGCACCCCGCCGGCACTCTACCGCTCGCACCCCGGGGCGGAACCCGAAGTGTTACACCTCGTGGGGTCCCGAAGTGTCACAAGAACGCGAAGCGCATCGCACCGCGCTGGCGCAAGCGACGGCGCCCGAGACGGCGTGCTCCTCACGAAGCGTTCGGAAGCTTACAACGGCGTGGTCACGACCAGACTCACGCATCCGATGAGCCGCGAGGAGCGGCTGGAGGCGCTGAGCTTCTCGGCGGAGCAGCGCCCCTTCACAGTCGTGCTGCGTGAATGGCGACCTGCCACCCGCCAGCCACCCAGCCGTCCGGCGCAGCAGCCGCAGCTGCCACACAGGCGAACCCCCGACGACGATGTGACCGTCTCTACCGCCTCAGCTCGGGCGGCCGTGGCGCCGGCGGTGACTGCCTCGGCGCCCAAGCTGCCATTTCGTGCCCCGGCCGCCTCGGGCGGCCATCGGAAGGCGCCGCTGCGCACGTCCGCCTCCGTCGCGGCCATGGGAAAGTTTTCTGCGTTCTTGCACGGTCACGGAACCCCACAGCGCTTTCCCGCAGGACGGCTCGCGATGCTCGGCCTCAACGCGAATGCGGGCCAGATCGGCGTTCTACTCGCACAGCCGTCGCGCCGCCATCACATGCGTGCCGTGCCGGTAGGGCTGGAGCCCAACACGCCGTTGATGGAGCGTCCCAACTTCCGCGAGGCGGCGTGGGCGGTGGGCAATGTCGTGCGCAACGGGCCGTTTACTCGCCATTGACTCGTCGCATCTCCGAAAGAACTCGTCACACACGGTTGTACAGCCGTATGGTGTTTAACTGAAGTCAGGACGCTCTCAGACGGTCGGATAGGTTAGTCTTAGTTGCGGGTAGACCATCGATGCGCGTGCTGTCGGAGCGCACGGCGAGGCGCACCGGACGCCACGCGGTGTGAGAACGGCGGAGAGTACTCCGGACAGCCCTTGTTGTTTCGTTCGGCTCCTTACCGATTCAACTGACCTTTTCCGCTAAACGATGTGTGTATTCTGAGCGGGCAGTAACAGTGCCGTAGCGAGCACTTCATCGGTCTGTCGCGTCTGTCGTGTTAACGTTCACACACCAGGATTCCAGTGGGTCTACCGATGACGACCCCACAAAGGCGACTGGCTGCGCCTATCTCAAACTCGCCAGCGCACCTTCTCGTGTTGGGCATCGTCACGTCAGAAAAGACGTACACTTCGCGGAACCGATGGCTTCGCGCCTACTACTCCGATCCGCTCGTCAACAGCGGCAGCGCCGTGCTCGTTCGCTTCGTCGTTGATGCCAACTGGTGGGCACGCCGAATAGTTGAGGATCCAGCCAGCGCGAGTGATGACGTGCTTGGTGTGATGACGATGAGCGAACTGCCACAGCGGCACTGCGCTCACAAGATGGTCGGATGGTGGCGAGCCGCCGCTCGCTGGCCTGCAGCCTTCTACGGAAAGACTGATGATGACGCCGCAATCGACCTGCCTCGCCTTGTACCGCTGCTCATGCAGAGTCTACCACGCACTCGCGTCTATGCTGGTGTGGTACGTTATTCGTCCATCAACGAGAGCGACTGGCAAGGTGTTTGCTGGGCGCCTGGCGCAGGTGGTGCTCTCAAGTTGCGCCGCCGAGATCCTGCCTGCGCGGCGTCGCACGTGTACGGTCATCTAGGTGAACGAAACGAGGGTATCTACGGTCCGTTTCCTTTCGTCGAGGGTCCGCTGGTGCTCATGTCGGCTGACGTCCTGTCGTGGCTGGCACCTAAGCTTGCCATCGATCGCCGACAATTGTGCCACTTTGAAGACCTGCTTCTCGGCAGAGAGCTCTCTCATCATCCGGCACTCGGACTGATCAACCTGGATCGCCTCATCGGCCGCAGCATGGCCATAGCCGGCCGCGCGCAAGGAGGTGGATGGGTGGGTGCCACTGGCCTCCTTGCGCATTGGGTGCGCACCGAAAAAAACTTTTGGCGGGCAGTTGCAGAATTCCGAACCTCGCAGCAGCAGCAGCAGCAGCAGCTGTGGAAGGGCGGGGACGCACAGCGAACGGTCGCACCTGCCCCAAATATCACCCTCGAGTGTTCTTTGTGGCGTAGTTCGTACGCCGACCTCGCTTTCTACCCATGCTGCCAGAACTGGACGTTGTGCGTCCCTCCGAAGAGACGAAGCAGGCGTGACGACAAGCGTCGGCGAGCGTCTTTCACGAACGATCACAAATTGAACTGATGATAACTACAGAGGGCTACTGAGGTTACGGCTTAGTTTTCGGTTTACGGCTTAGTAGAGGGATAAACCGGGTAGACTAGTCTAGTAGAGCTCAGGGTTATGTATAGCCAGATTCGATAGTCGATTTCTATGAACGGGGCCCTCGGTGGTGGGTCTGTGTGTGTTTGGTCAGAAACGGTCTGACGTGCAGAAATCCGAGCGCACTGAGCGCCGTGACGGCGTGAATTGTCTCATGCGTGTCTCTCCGTACCGGGACGAGCGCTTGGTGCTCGCGGACGCCGAGAAGGCCGAGAAGATTGATCGCAGAAACGCGAATGCGAATCGCCTACGCCTACGCCTACGCATACTCCTCGCGCTCGTCTCGCTTGCGCTCGTCTCGCTTGGCCCACTCGGTTTTCACAGCACCACTGTTGGAGCCGCCGAGCTGGGGGCCGCTGCATCCAAGATTGACAACACGGGGCTCGCACCGCCGCCTTCACCACAGGCACTTGACAGCCCTGCCCGGCAACTGTCTCACCAGGCAGCCTCAACAGCGTCGGTGGCGAACAGCGGCGCCAAGGTCGAGGACCGTGCCATTGAGGAGGAGGCCGACGATGGGTCCGACCCGAACGAGGCCGATGGGAACGGAGACGAGACCGACAGACGCAAAGGAGCCGGTGGTGACGTGCGCCGTGATGACGGCGACGGCAGCGATGGCGGTGAGCCTCTCCTGGCTGACTCTAGAGCCACGTTCGACCCCTCCCAAGCTGTGGAACATGTGGCCGCAGTGGCCACCAGCACGCCGGCTGAGCTGCGCCCGATCCTGCCCATGCTCGCCGGCGTGGCTGCCCGAGCCACGGACGCGCAGCGGCTTCCCCGCCTCCTTCGCTACCCGTCGTTCAATCTGACGTGGACTCGCAGCGCGCCACCGCCGCGCTCTGACGGCTGGAAGCCAACCGACGCTCAGCGCTTGCGCTTACCGCTGCGTGATCTCAAGGAGAGCTACTTTCGGAGCTGCGCGGTCGTCGGCTCTAGCGGCACCTTGCGTCGGAGTGGCTACGGGCCCTTTATTGACGCGCATGAGGCTGTGATACGCTTCAACGGTGCGCCGGCGGGGGGCGGGTATGGCGCTGACGTGGGTGCGCGCACGACGCTCTCGGTCCTAGCGGACATTGCAACGTCCGAGTGCGTGGACAACAAGGCGAAGCAGCCGTTCCTCGAGAAGGGCGGCTCGCACGTCGCCAGTGCCTCCTCCCTCGCGGGCGCGAGGCTGGATGCGTCCAACCTTCTTCTCGAAGCGGCCCCCAGCTGGCGGCCCGTACGGCAGTGTGACTTCTACCAAGAAAGTGAGCCGCCCGCGACGATCTTCTTCTTGCCGCGCCGAGGCGGCGTGCGCCGGCTGCTCGACTACATCGTCGAGAACCCGCAGCTGTCCGCCTACATCCGCTCGGATGCGCTCGCAGACGAGGTCGACGAGCAGATCGCTGCGTATAAGGACGACTCGTCGCATCCGACGTCAGGGTTCAATGGCGTGGTGCTCGCGCTGCACCTGTGCGAGCTCATCGACCTGTACGGCTTCGGCACGCCGCGAGACAAGTTCTACTCGGCGCCGCGAACGGAAAAATCGGGCTCGCAGCATCTGTACCGCACTGAGCTTCGGTGGATACTGGGGCTCGAGCAGCGCTTCCCCGACCGCGTGCGCTTGTGGCCGTGAGAGCTGTGCTTTTGACGTTAGTTTAAGTTTTGTGCTCCCCCCGGGCCCCGGGCGAGCGCCACGTCGAGCGCCGTCGATACGACTATTAACTAGAATAGGGATCGTCGGCCCGGCCCGCTCCTTAACCCGACCCGCTCCGCGCGGCCCGGCGCCCCCCGCCGGTCGGCGTCCACTCCGCCGCGCTCGTTGTCCGGCCGTTTCGGGCTAACCGTTGTTTCCCTATAGTACCGACCGGACTCGAGACCGGACCCGTTCCCTCGCCGTCCCCGTCGCGCGAGCCCGCCGTTCGTTCCGTTTGACCGTTTCGCTTTCGAGAGTGTCAAGTAAAGACCCTGGGAGAAGATCGGATTAGAGTATCATACGACTTCGTAGTAGAATAACGTAAACTTCTAATCGTAATCCTCGCCATCTTCGGGTAAAGGACGGTAATTGCCTTCAAAGACAAATCGTGCACCATCGCCGCCTCCAGCTGCAGCACCTGCGCTGCCGCCGCCGCTTCCGCTCGCAGGAGCTGCTCCCAAAGAACTCCCTGCACCGCTCGAGATTGCCTGCCGCTTGCTAGAACCGCCTGATGGTGCTCGGCTGCGTTTGGGCGCAGCGGCTGTTGCCGTGATGCCGCGCAAGAAATCATAAAGCGGATCACTTGCCACGCTTTGTTCTCTGCGAGCAATTGCAAGATGGTAATCAGCACAGAGACTGCTCGGTGCGTGCGCAGCGGCGTTGTGAGATTCGTGCGCACAGATGCGAGGCCAGCAGCTTCTTCTCGCCGTTCTTAGCAGCCAGTGCAGCGGCTTTGCTCATGAGCTCTGATGCGAACAGCTCGAAGCTCTTGTTGACGATGGTGGGCACCTGCGGTGCGATTCGGCCTACGTTGTCGTCCAGCTGCATGATTTTCTTGATACGTGCCTGCGTGTAGAACCGCCCGCGCCTGCGTTAGGAGTGGCCGAGCATGAGGCGGCGGAAAATCGCGCGCACCGCCGAGAACCGAAGTCTTGTCCCTGCGTTCGCTGCCTCCATCGCTTCCGCCGTTACGACGCCCCGTGGCCGAACAATCCCCCACAACCGTAAACCTTCCACCCTACGGCGCTTAAAGTCTGTTAGGCAGGAGACGGGCCGGTGCCGCCGACATCCCAAAAGGGTTTGTGGTTCGCGAACGTTCCCTGGTAAGCTCGCCTTGCGAAGCTTTCGGTTTCAAGAGCGCGTCGACGCGACGAAACGAAGCGGTCCTTCGCTCAGACTGGCGACCTTCGCGATGGCCTCCGTTTCAGGAACGTCGAGACCCATCCTGGAGTGGGCAGAGAAGCGGGCCGAGTCGCTGCGGAGGGCACAGCAGCTTCGCTCCGAGCAGCAGAACCCAGGGGTTCAGGGACGCGTCGCTTGGCGGACGCCGCCGATCCGTGGCCCTCGCGGACACGTCGTGCCAAAACTGATGGGCTCACAGTCTGCTCAAGAGCTTCTGGAGCTCTCCTTTCGCAAGACGCCGGCCCATGGACTAGGTAGACCATGGTCGGCGGGCAACACGCCCGCCTACGAGCCGCAGCTCGTGACCGGGTTCAGCCCCGGAGAGGCAATCTCAGAGCAAGCGCTGCAGGGTGAACTGGTCAAGACGAGCCAAATGCTCACTGCCGCGCGGCGCCAGCTTGTGGAGGAACGAGAGGCGGCAGCCGAGATCGTGCAAGAGGCCAAGGATGAGGCCGCCCAGGCCATCCGTCTCCTGCGCGAGAGGGATGGCCAAGCTGCTGCGACAGATGCGGAACTGCAGCACTTGCTCTATCAAAAAGAGCTTGCCGTCGGGGCAGAGCGCGCCAAGCTGGCCAACATGCTGGCGCAACAGCGCAATGCGCTTCAGGTGGAGCTCGAACGTGTCAAGGAGGAGTCCGAGGCGCGGCTCGAGAAGCAGCGGCAAGAGCATGTGGCGATGGAGCAGGAGATGCAGGCGCTTCGCCAGGAAGTCAGCAAGCTTGAGCAGCAGCTCGAGAGCCGCGTTGAATCGACAAAGCAGGAGGCGGAGGCACGGGCGGCCATGACTCTAGAACAGCAGATGGAGAAGGAGCGCGAGGGCCGCGTGGCGCAGCTTCACCGTATGGCCTCGCGTCGCATCGGCAAGCAGGCCCTCACAAAAGGCTTCAACGCGTGGGCCGACGCGTGGGCCGACCGCAGGCGATTGCGGCAGAATCTGCAGCGTGCCGCCGCGCGGCTCGGCCGGCCCGCACTAGCTGCCGCATTCCTGGAGTGGGTATGGGTGCGCGATGAGAAGGTACGCGAGATCGAGATGCGCTCCGTACACCGTTTTGGCCATGAAGAGGCACGTAGGCGCGAGGAGCTCGAGAAGGAGCTCGAGGCGCTCCGGGACAGCTTTCAGAGCTCTGTCAAAGAGCAGGTTGACGCGGCCATAAAACAGTACGAGCGCGAGCGCAAGGAGGCGGAGCGGCAGGAGGCTGAAGAGGCCGCAAAGAGACGCGAGAGGGCCGAAGACGCGCGAGTCACGAACCTGCACGAGCAGGCGCTGCGTCGGATCGGTCAGCTGGGAGTGGCGCGCGCTTTCAGCTCCTGGGCAGGCAGCTTCCTTGAGCACAAGCGCCTTAAGCAGTTCCTCCAACGCGCGGGCGCCCGATTGCAGAAGCCTAAGCTCGCGGGGGCCTTCATCGAGTGGTGGTCAGTCCGAGAGGAGACCATCCAAGCCCGGATGAAGGCAGAGATGGAGGCAGAGAGGGAGAAGCTCTTGCAGCAGCTCAAGGAGGCCCAGGCGCTCGCCGCGCAGACGGAAGAGGAGGCGGTGCGCAAGCTGGCCGAGAAAGCGATGCAGGACAAGCACGATCGCGTCGAACAGCTGCACAGGATGGCATCGCGGCGCATCGCAGCGCAAGGGCTCACGCGAGGCTTCAACGCATGGATCGACTTGTGGAACGAGACGCAACGGCAGCGACAGCTGATGCAGCGCGCGGCAGCGCGCTTGGGCAAGCCGCAAATGGCTGACGCATTCTTCGAGTGGTGGGCCGTATACGAGGAGATCCTTATGGCCAAGGAGGAGGCAGAGAAGCATCGTCTGGCCGAGCAGCTGGGCCTCATGGAGAAGGAGGCCCTGGAAGCGGCGAAGCTGGCCGAGAAGCGGCTGGCTGAGCAGATGGGCCTCATGGAAAAGGAGGCGCGGGAAGCAGCGGAGCTGGCCGAGAAGCGGCTGGTCGAGCAGGCTGAGGCAGAGCGGCAGGAACGCATCGAACACCTGCAGAGGATGGCGTCGCGGCGCATGGCGGCGCAGGGGATCTCGCGAGGCTTCAATGCGTGGTTCGACATGTGGTACGAGGAGCGGCGCAATCAGAATGTGCTGCGGCGCGCGGCGGGACGTCTGAGCAAACCCCATCTCTCGGCCGCCTTTTTCGACTGGTGGGCGGATTGGGAACTGGCTCGCTCACACGAGGAATCTGCAGCACGTCCTAAAGATTCACATAATCTCTTTGGAGCACGTGCGGAAGTGCGGAAACTCGAGAGGCAGGTGGAGAAGGTTCGTCTCGAGTACGAAGAAAAGCTCGCCGCGGAGCGCAAGGCAGCGCTACGAACGGAACAGAGCCTGCAGGAACGGATCGACCAGCTGAACGGTAAGGTGCAGGAGGCAACGGAAAGCGCACGCCTCGAGGCACAGGAAGCAGAGCGGGCGGATCGCGTAGAGCAGCTGCACCGGATGGCTATTCGACGCATATCTCTTCAGGGCCTCTCGCGTGGCTTCAACGGCTGGCTCGAAGGTCACCTTGACCAAGCGAGGTTGAAGCGAGTCCTCACGAGAGCCGCTGCTAGAATGCATCTGCCGAAGCTGGCGGGGGCCTTCATGGAGTGGCTTGCGGTGCTTGATGAGGAGGCACGTGCGCGCGCGCTAGCGGCCGCAGAGGCACGGGCGAGCGACGAGGCGAAGAAGCGTGCGGAGAAAGAAACCGTGCACCATGCGCAACGACTGCAGCTCGAGGACGCAATCGAGCGCGCGAAGGCGGAGTTCGAGAAAAATCTCCGCAAGCAGCAGGCGGCGCAGCAGGAGGAGCTGAAGCGTGTCAGGGGCGAGCTGGAGGCGGCGCTTGCTCAGGAGCGGCTCCAGCTCGATAAGGAGCGCCAGGTGCACCGGCGCGAGCTTGAATCCCATGGCATTATCTCGGATGCGCAGGCGAACGCTCTGCTCCAGGAGCAGATGCAGAAGGAGCGCGAGGATCGCGTGGCACAGCTGCACCGGATGGCATCGCGCCGCATCGCTGCACAGGATCTGAGCCGCAGCTTCAACGCTTGGCAGACGGAGTGGTTCGAGCGGCGGCGTGCCCAATCACTATTGCAGCACGCAGCGGCTCGCTTCACCAGGCCAACGCTTGCCAAAGCGTACTACGAGTGGCACGCAGTCTGCGACGAGGCGCGGCAGGATGCTCACGAACGCTCACAGAAGAGCAAACTGGAATCGGCCGAGAGCGAGCTGGCTGCTACCAAACTCAAGCTTGAGCAGGTACGAAAGGAAGAGCAGAATGCTGCGCGCGACGAGCTCGACCGGGTGCGCGCCAGCTACGGAGCGATGCTGGAGGCGGAGGGCAAAAAGAGAGAGCAGCTGAATGAGGAGCTCAAGAGCATGCTGCAGGGAGGCGAGGAGGCCCTCAAGGCGGCAACGGCACGGGTAAGGCAGGTAAACGCCATCGAAGAGCAGGTCAAGGGCGAGCTCGATCACAAGAAAGAAGAGGCCAAGAAGGCTCAAGAAGATCTCGAGCGGGCGATGCACCAGCTCGCGCTAGAGCGGACAGCCCTAGTCGATGAGCGCAAGGCGCATGAAAAGCTGCGGCAGGAATTCGAGCTGCTCCGTGGCAAACATAACGAGCGTGTGGCCGCTGATGATCGCGCCAAGAAGGAAGGCGTACTCGCCGGCGTGGTCGCTGACAAGGAGGCGGAATCCACGAAGAAGCTGATGTTGCGGCTCAAAATTCAGGAGGAGGCACTCAAGAGGGAGTCCGAAAAGCGACTTGCATTTCTGCTTGCGGAGCAGCGCGCGAGCTTCGAGCAGACGATGCGCACGCTTCGTACGGACTCAGAGCAGCAGTCCAAGGGCTTCACCAATCGCATCACGGAGCTTGAGGCTGCCCTCAAGGCGGCGCAAGCTGCGTATGAGACAACGCGCCAGCAGCTCCTCAAGCTGGAGCCGGCCTCGGCAAGGCCGGTGACGACAGCTCCGGAGGTCGGGGGCGGCCTGAAGTCGGCAGAGTTAATGCGCGCAGCCGTCACTAAGATCGGGCGGCAGCCGACGACCGGCACCAGGCCGTTGATGTACTCGGAATTGCGCATCTTGGCTCGCAAGTCACGCGAGGAGGCTGCTCAAATGTCGCGACACTTGTCCTCGGGCGAGTCGAATTTTGGAAAACTTGTCTCTGGCCAGAGCAGCCCCAAAGGCTCCGTTTCGGAGACAAGCTGGAGTGCGTCAAGGCCAGCCGGGCAGTCACCAACGCCTCCACCAAGGCCATCCCGGGATATATCGCCCGGTTTGCCAGAATGATTGATACGGCTGGAGTAACTGGTGCGCCACACGACCACCTGTACGTTTGAGCATGTTTTGTGACCCGTGCGATGATGCGCATGATGACGCGTGAGGAGGGAGCTCCTGGTAGAGACTCTTCAAGAGGCATGCCTATTACGGTACACAGAGCGGCAGTTTAGGCTCTCGTCTGTTCGGGGTTGTTTCATGAATCATGTCTGTGTGGGCGACCGGGTGCTTCATGGTTGTACTTTAGAGCGTGGGCGCATTCGCCGCGGTGCGATTCAGGCATTCTCAGCTCACTCACGGCGTCGAAGCTGACGACTGACGTGGTCGGGTGACACGCAATTCGGTTCGGTTGCGGGCGGCGATCCGGGTCGGCGGCGTGCCGCGTCCCCCGGTCGGGAATTACCTTTTCAACCGCGACGCGACGCCGGTGGTGGGGTGGTGCTGCCAGTCCAAATTGACCGTGACGACTCCACGACCGGACCAATTGGACCGGACATGTTACATCATGTATCTTACATGTTATCTTTCGGAATTTAGTCTACCTGCCTCGGTGATTCGTTCCGTGAATTGAGAATTCCCAACCGATGGCACTATTTCCGTTCCGTGAGTCAAGTTCCTGGGAGTTGGAACACTCACGTGACGTGGAGAATGGCCTTCCCCCGTGTCTCAGTGTGTGTGTGTATCATGTGTGTAGGTACGCGAAGCGTTACTGACGCTTACTGTGGGGAAATGCGGGGGGTAGGCGTTCGCTGGAGTTGTGAGTCTCCGACTGCGTGTCGCGTGGCTTGCTTGCGCCCGACTGTGTGAGCGTGGCCTGCAGCGGTGTTACCCGCAAGCAGTGTAAGCTGATTGAGAGACTAATCTGTCCTCGAACTTGGAACGATTTCCGTTGTAACAGTCTGTGCAAACGTAGCTCGACGACACGTTCGACGATCAATTGTCGACTACACAACATTAAACCAACCGTTGCATCACCCAAAGCTGGACGGGCGTGCGACAGTACGGGCAAATCTTCATGTTGGCCGTGCAGCGCTCACACGCGAGCTGATGGCCGCACGGCACCGCAAGGTGCGACTTGGGCCCCACCATGCACACGATGCACGTGGTCTGGCCACCGATGGTCGATTCGGGCGCCTCGTCGTGCACACGGCCGGTGATGTTGCCCACGTCGGCGAGCGTCAGAGGCCTAAACGCCGCCATCCAACCTTCAGCCGGTGCTGGGGCCGAACATGGCGGCGCAGGGGCAGGGGGCAATGAATGCACGGTAGTCGGATCGCGCCCGCCACGCCCTCCACGCCCCCCTCGCCCCCCTCGCCCGCAGCGGCCAGCGCTCTCTGCCACGGCCAGGGCCACAGCGCGCTCGGTCGCCGCCCTCTCCGCCTCCGCCCTCTCCGCCTCCGCCCTCTCCGCCTCCGCCCTCTCCGCCTCCGCCCTCTCCGCCTCCGCCCTCTCCGCCTGAGCCCTGGCTGCCCGCGCGGCCTCCGCCTTGGCGGCCTCGTGCGCTGCTGCCCGTACCGCCGCCTTCTCGGCCTCCTTGGCCGCCTGCTCAGCCGCCGCAGCCGCGGCCGCCTCTGCTACGGCCGCCTCTGCCGCAGCGGTCGCCTCTTCAGCCTCGAGGACCTCCGATGCTGGCGCCGCTTCTGCGGATGCTGAGCCAGCGGCAGGCGGCGACTGTGTGACCTCGTGCAGCGATAGCTTCGACAGGCTGGCTTGCATCTCCATCTCCGCCGCGTGCTTGAGACGCAGCTTCTGGCTCTCCTGCTTGCGCTTCTTGTGCAAGCGCGCGCGCATCGCCCTCGCCTCCGCCAACACACCCTTGCTCGCGAGTGCGTGGTGCTCCTCGATCGCACCGACCAGGCCCTCGTACTGCGCGGCCGCCATGGCCACACGCAGCGCCTCGTCGGCGGCGGCAGAAGGAGCAGGACCCACGACGTCCTCGTCGCCAGCCGCCGCCGTCACCTCGTCGTCCGCCTCGGCGCTGCCAATCGCGGCCGCTGACGCACTCGCTACCGGCGCCCTCGCCTCGCTCGCCGCTGGCTGCTTGGCTTTGGCTTTCTTGCTCGCTTTCTTCGTGTGCGCCTGCTGCTTGTGCGCAGCCTCCGCCTCCTCCTCAGCCAGCAGAGCCGCAGCGGCAAGCTCGGCTGCCCGCTCGGCTGCCGCACGCTCCGCACTCGACACCGGAGCGACCGCAGCGATCGTCGCAGGTGCGCGGCGCCGGCTGCGCAGGAATGTTGCGATGGCGGTGTGGCCGTGGGCCTCTGCGACATCGAGGGCTGTGATGCCGGAAGCAGATCGCAAGTCGGTGCGTGCGCGAGCATGCACAAGCATCGTGACTATGTCGCCGTGGCCTTTGATGCAGGCGGCGATCAGAGGCGTTGTGCCGTTAATGTCTGCCTGGTCGACGGCGGCGTGGGCGGCGAGCAGCAGCTGCACGCAGTCGCCGTCGCCTTTGACGCAGGCGTCGAACAGAGGCGTGATGCCGTTGCTGTTTGCCTGGTCGACGGCTGCGTGGGCGGCGAGCAGCAGCCGCACGCAGTCGCCGTCGCCTTTGCCGCAGGCGGCGATCAGAGGCGTGATGCCGTCGTTGGCTGCCTGGTCGACGGCGGCGTGGGCGGCGAGCAGCAGCTGCACGCAGTCGCCGTCGCCTTTGACGCAGGCGGCGATCAGAGGCGTGCGGCCGTCGCTGGCTGCCTGGTCGACGGCGGCGTGGGCGGTGAGCAGCAGCTGCACGCAGTCGCCGTCGCCTTTGTCGCAGGCGGCGAACAGAGGCGTGCGGCCGTCGCTGGCTGCCTGGTCGACGGCGGCGTGGGCGGCGAGCAGCAGCTGCACGCAGTCGCCGTCGCCTTTGATGCAGGCGGCGATCAGAGGCGTGATGCCGTCGTTGGCTGCCTGGTCGACGGCGGCGTGGGCGGCGAGCAGCAGCTGCACGCAGTCGCCGTCGCCTTTGCCGCAGGCGGCGATCAGAGGCGTGATGCCGTCGTTGGCTGCCTGGTCGACGGCGGCGTGGGCGGCGAGCAGCAGCTGCACGCAGTCGCCGTCGCCTTTGACGCAGGCGGCGAACAGAGGCGTGCGGCCGTCGCTGGCTGCCTGGTCGACGGCGGCGTGGGCGGCGAGCAGCAGCTGCACGCAGTCGCCGTTGCCTCCGCCGCAGGCGACCTGCAGAGGCGTGGCGCCGTTGCGGTTTGCCTGGTCGACGGCGGCGTGAGCGGCGAGCAGCAGCTGCACGCAGCCGCCGTTGCCTTTGACGCAGGCGGCGATCAGAGGCGTGATGCCGTTTCTGCCTGCCTGGTCGACGGCGGCGTGGGCGGCGAGCAGCAGCTGCACGCAGTCGCCGTCGCCTTTGACGCAGGCGGCGAACAGAGGCGTGCGGCCGTCGCTGGCTGCCTGGTCGACGGCGGCGTGGGCGGCGAGCAGCAGCCTCGTGCACGTAGGGTGACCAGTCTCACATGCACTAAGCAGGCAAAGGCTGAGGTCGGCCGCTCCTTTGACGCTGTCGATGAAGCCCACGGCCTTGGCCTCGTCGCCGCGACGGAGCGCGTCGACCATCGCCTGGGCCGCCTCGAAGCTGTCACCGGACATGCCGGCGGCCGCCTCTGCCGCCTGCTCCGCCGCCGCCGCCGCCGAAGCTGTTGCTGCCGCCGTTGCTGCCGCGGCGGTCTTGGCGTCGAGAGTCATGCGGGCAGTCGCTGTGGTGGCCGCCATCGTCTGCTCGTCACGCGACGATTGTGCCTCGGTCTTCATGCGCTCGCCCCGCGCCGCAGCTTCACCGGGCATCATCTCGAGCCCCGCGGGCGCTGCGCGTATGGCCGCGAGCTCGTTGCTGACCAAAGTTTGCTTCTCCTTATTCTGCTGACCGGCGTCCTCGGCCACCACGGCCGCATTGCGTGACTCTCGCGCCTCCTCGTCGTCGTTGCTCTCCATGCACATGCTGCCGTTGGCAAAGGCCTCATCAGCTTCAGCCATCTCGGCTTCCATCTCGAGCGTCGTCGTGGGCTCCACCTCTTCCTTCGGCGCCTCCGCCGCTGCGACTTTCTCCTCCTCTAGCTCCACCACTGCCTCCTCTTCCTCCTTCTCCTTTTCCGCCGCCTCCTCATCCTCCTCTATCACGGGGCACATGGGCATGGGCTCGGGTTTGGGCTCGGGCTCGGGTTTGGGCTTGGGCTTGGGCTTGGGTGCGGGATCCTTCTCGGGCGCTGCGGCAGCACCGGTACCGGAGCTGTTGGGGAACATGCTGGCGGCCTCTGCCGCCTGCTCCGCCGCCGCCGCCGCCGAAGCTGTTGCTGCCGCCGTTGCTGCCGCGGCGGTCTTGGCGTCGAGAGTCATGCGGCCAGCCGCTGAGGCGGCCGCCCTCTCCCTCGCAGCCGCCCGCTCCTCCGCCACTTTGAGTGCCGCTGCCGCTGCCGTGGCTGCTGCTGCGGCGAGGACGTTGGCTATAAAATCATTCGCTCCGGCGGCCTTGATGGCTGCCACTGCGGCAGCAAACTTTGAGTCTCCTGCTGGGATCAGGCCCGGCGCCCAAGGCGCCAACCCGAGTGTGGGAGTGGGTAGAGGCTGGGATGCGGGCTTGGGCGCAGTCGCGGCGCCATTTGTGCGCGCGCTCTTGCGCGTAGGTCGGTCGGCCGTCGGCCGAAGACGCTCCGACGGCGCGATGATGGCATCCGTCGGCTCGGTCGCGGCCTCGTGCGATGGTTCGGTCGACTGTTCGAGCGTCGGTAGAACCTGCGCGAGCGTGCTCGTCGCAGCCGCGGGTATCGCAGCCGCGGGCGTCGCAGCCGTGGGTGTCGCAGCCATGGGCGTCCGGACACCGAGATCAGCCGCCTCCGCCGTCTCTCCCGTCTTCTTGTCCGGATCGTGCTTGATTTTTGTGTGCTTCAAACGCGTCTCGCATGGAAGCATCATCTCCTCCTGGGTGCACTTCGACGCTGCCTTCGTGGATGACGCTGCCGATGCTGGGTCAGCGGTCGCAGTGGGCTCGGAATTTCGTGTAGCGGCCGTGGTGAGTGCGTCGGCCCTGACGGGCACGGCGTCTGGTGAGGCCACCATGGCCACGTGGGCGGCATCGTTGGAACACGGCGAGCAGACGAGGGCCGGCTGGTTCAGGTCATCCGCGAGGGCCTCAAGGGGACCGAGCACGTCGGGAGATGCGCTGTAAAAGAGGTCGAAGTTGTTGCCGCTCATGGAGACGTCAGGCGTCCGAAGAGGCGCCTAGAGAAAGGAGAGCCACACGTGGCTGAAATATTCATAGCCCGCGAAGCATGCAAATCACGAGGTGGGTAGCCAAACGAACGGGGATTCAACACGTTAATCCAAAGTTTATCCAAGGATTTTTTTCGAAGCATGTGACTAAGGGGTGTGACATTTGCTGTGGTGCTGTTCAACACAACGCGCGTACACGCTCCGGACCCCCTGCAGAGCAAAGGACGAAAGGAGCCACTATCACCTTGCATGGACGGAGGTGTGGCCGACACAGCCCGTGGTTAGCCCGTGGTAACACTACCCGTATAAACACAGGCCCTTAATCGGCAAAAATTTGCATGCTTCGATCTGAATACATTCGCGTCACGTCCATGGCGAGGGATTTCACAAGTTGATTTCACACCCTCAAAACCCCTCGACGCGACGAGGTTCAATAGGGTTATCGATAGGGTACTAGTGTTAACTAGTGTAAGCAAGCAAGCAAGCAAGCAAGCAAGCAAGCAAGCAAGCAAGCAAGCAAGCAAGCAAGCAAGCAAGCAAGCAAGCAAGCAAGCAAGCAAGCAAGCAGGCAAGCAATAACAAGCAAGTGGATGCTGACCCCCACACTGCAAATTTTACCACACGGCACAAACTAGGTACACACGACTGCAAGTAACCCGAATAGGCGAACCCTAATACGTATAATATCGGAATCGCAGTACACAGACCTCCGCTCCATGTACAGCGCGGAGACGCACACATCAACACTCACGCCGCCATTGACACATGCGGTTCATCATCGGTTCGGGGAGGGGGCCCCTGTGTATGGCCAGTCTCTTCTCTCCTGGGGTGGTATCCCGACAAGCTCGCAGCTCAGCTTGCAGCTTGCAGCGGCCAGCGCATCCCTTCGTCGGGTGCATTCCACACGTACTTCAAATGGCCCTTCGTCTTCGTGTGGCACCGGCCGCATGGCGCAGCATGCGACGAAGCACCGCAACTGATGCCCATGCCTCTCGCGCCCACAGCCCCTCAGATCTTGTTTCCATACCAACCGTCCTCACCACGATCACATGCCGTGCTAGCGGGCACATGCCAGGCCACCTCCGAATCTCAGAAGCTCTTCAGTGCGTCACGTACGTGCCCAGATGTCGGTAGAAGGAGGCCAGCATCTGTTGGTTGCCCTCAGTCACTTGTCGGCGGCCTCGCCACGTTTGGCGCGGGTGGTGCGCCTCTTGGCGAAGACGAGCAGGGTCTCGTGAGCGACCTTGGCCCAGGTAGCCTTCGTGTGAAGGTCACGCTGCAGCTGTGGAATATCGCGTAGCGGCGCGAGGTAGGCCTCGTCACAGCTGCCGCGGCTCTCAAGCGCGGACGCAACGCTCGCGAGCGCGCTCAGGCGTGCGAAGTGCGGCACGTTCACGGGCAGCTTCATGAGCTTGCCGAGGGGCTCGCGTGGCCCGAAGATTTGCTGCAGCAGCGAGTGCGCGTGAGCCCATGCCAGCAGGCTATCCTTCATCTCAGCAGGGAGCTCGTGCAGCGCCGCCGCGCACTCGTCGTCCGCGGCAGCGGCGGCGAGAGCGGCACCGGCAGCGGTGCCCGGCGCGAGGGAAGGAGCGTGCCTGTGCATCAGCAGCAGATTGGTGGTAATGACGGAAGAGAAGGACTCCTCGGTGCCGGTGGTGGTGTACGCTTCAGGCCCATGGGCGGCGACGTGCTCCCGCACCCTCTGCCGCATGGTCGCGAGCAGTGGATCCGGCTCGGCGTCCTCCTCCTCCGAGAAAATCGCCGAGAGGTGCAGCCGCAGCGAGGACGACAAGAGCTCGCCCAGCCGCCGCCAGAGCATCGGCTGGCCGCGCCGCAGCCAGCCCCACAGCTCCACACCATAAAAGCTGGACGCGGCGCGCAGCTCAGCCGAGAGGGCCGAAGAGCTTCCGAGCGCCTCAAGGCAGGCCTGCAACGTCGCAAGGCATGCGCGCATCGCCGCCGTCTCGGCCGACGGCGCCGCCTTTGCGTCCACTGCCTGTACGTTTGGCAGGAGAGCCCATTGGCTGTGGATCAGTGCGGCGAGTCGCTCTACCATGGCCTCTTGCTCCGCCTCCGCCTGAGGACGAGACCCGGCCCGACCTGGCGGCGCGAGGCTTGAGAGGTCATGTGTGGTGAATTGGACGGAGCGCGCGCTGCGGGTGCCACCGCCGCCGCTGCTCTCACTGCTGCCGCTGCTGCTGCTGCCATTCTTGGCGCTGCCGCCAACCTTGCCCCCCCTCCCCTTTTTCGCGGCAGTGGCGGCGGCGGCTTGCTTGGCGCTGCTCTCGGCTTGGCTCGAGGCGATCTGGCCCAGAGCTCCAAAGAGCGCCCGCAGTGCCTCCGTCTGTGCGGGCTGGAGACCGAGTGCGCCAGGTGCCCCCAGAGCCTCTGTCACTCCGATGGCAGCCTCGAGGGCCGCCGAGAGCATCTCGGCTGGCGAGCTCAGCGATCGGAGAGTAGACTCATCCGGCAGAGCCATGGGTAGCGGGGCGCTCACCTCCGCCTGCGCCTCCGCCTGTATAGATGACGCCTCAGAAGCATCGAGCGCGTCCGCATTCGGAGGTGGCACAGCCGACTCGGACGTGGATGCCTTGGTCACGTGCTCGATGGTTTGCGCTGCCGCATCCGGCTCTGCTGTCGCCTCCGCCTCCGTCACCTCAGCCAAGGTCGCGTCCTCAGGGACAGTCGCCGCCTCCACCGAAGATGCCGATTCCGCCGCCGCCGCCTCCGCCGCCGACTCAGCCGCCACCTCAGCAGCCACGTCCTCTTGGTGTAGGGCAAGGTCGGCGCGAGAGACGACCGACTTACGGCGCGCACGTCGCCGGGTGGCCGCCGCGCCCTCGCCAACGGGCGATGCGATGGGCGGTGGCGCTGTCTTGGAAGGCACTGCCAGCGGTGGCGATGGCGCCCGCTGCACCATCCCCGCGTCAGCCGCCGATGCTGAAGCGGGTGAAGGCGGGGGGGGCGCCACCGTTTCCTCCAAGGCGGCTACCGATGCTGCTGCGGGCGAGGGCGGCGGGGGCGGCGAGGGCGGTGCCATAGTAGCTTCCGCCGCATCGCCTGTTGCGACTGCCGCCGTCGACGCCGCCGTCGACGCCGCCATTGCCACCACTTCCACCTCCGCGTTGGCTGCTGCCACCTCTGTTGCCACCTCTGCGCTCGGCGCCGGCACCCCTACTGGTGGCCGATGCCGAGGTAAGGTGGTAGGTGGCCTGCTCTGTGAGAGAAGAGCGAGCCCGGGCGTCGACGGCAGTGCGACGGACAGAGGCATACGTGGTCTGCGCGGGGTGCTCTGCGGCACTGGGGTGGCAGCCGTCGTCTCTGCAGCTGCAGTCGAAGAAAGCACCCGCGAGGGTGAGCAAGGGCACGAAAAGGCGGCCAGCGGCGCGGCGAACTCTGCAGGTGCTTTCTTCGACTGCAGCGCCTCGGCTGGACCCGACGGTGGTGCCTGCGGCGCGTAACAGCTCATCGCAGTCATTGCCGCCATGTCACCGCACAGGCGGGCGCTGAAGGCGACCGGGTTGGAGAGAGCGCACGTGCTCAGGGTGGTTGACGGCGGTGGTAGCTCCGATGGCGGCGAAGCTTGCTTCGATGGCGGGATCGTGGCGAGGCTTGCCTCCGCATTGCGGAGCAGCTGCAGGAGGTCCTCGTCAGCCGCGGTGTGCGCCACTTTGGCCGAGATCGCCTGCCTAGCCTCCTTAGACTCGATCTCATGGCCGGCGTCATCCTCCGCAGCGGCGCGAGCTTCCTTCTCGTGCGCGAGGCTTGCCTCCATGTGAGCGAGTTGCTTTCGCAGCTCCGCAGCGGCGCGAGCTTCCTTCTCGTGCGCGAGGCTTGCCTCCATGTGAGCGAGTTGCTTTCGCAGCTCCGCAGCGGCGCGAGCTTCCTTCTCGTGCGCGAGGCTTGCCTCCATGTGAGCGAGTTGCTTTCGCAGCTCCGCAGCGGCGCGAGCTTCCTTCTCGTGCGCGAGGCTTGCCTCCATGTGAGCGAGTTGCTTTCGCAGCTCGGAGTTCTGATCCTGGAGATCCTCATTGTCCTGGAGAGCTGTCTCCAACTCGAAAGACAGTCGCTTCACCTCAGATCTTGCAACGTGCAACTCAATTTGCAATGCCTCCACCGACAAATCAGCGGTCGCGGGAGGGGCGGCTGACTCGTCGGGTAAGTCGGAGTCAGTGGCAGACGATGGCTCCGGCTGCGTGACAGGCGGTGGTTCCGACTGCGTGACCGGAGGTGGCTCGGTCTGAGACTTGCCTGGGGCGGTGTCGGCCTCACTAGCAAATGGGGCTGAGTCCTCGCGCTCGGCATCAGAGGCATCGAGGGCATCGGATGCGGCTGACATGGCTGGACCGACGCTCTTGCGCCGCTTGCGCACCTTTTTGGCAGGCGCAACCGGCGGGGCGGGCTTCACGAACGCTGTGCCGGCCGAAGCTGGGTCGATATTCTCGCTGTTGAGGTCCATGATGGCGGAAGTGGTGGAAGGAGCTGCGTCTCTTTGCTTCGTTTGAGCGCGACGCGGTTCTGTTGCTGTGAAACATTGGCTGTGAAACACACGAAAGACGCTTCACGACGCGCACACACCCCGCGCACACATCCCACCCACAGAAAAAGGGCCTCTTTCGCTAGGGAGAAGGTGGGTGGAGAAGGTGGGGGGAGGCAACCACCTCACCACCGAAGAGTAGGTTCCTAGGGTGACGGGGGGTTTCCTATACAAATTGGGGGTGGTTTCCTATACAATACGTATCCTGATGTATCCTGCATGTATCCTGCATGTATCTTGCATGTATTTCGATGTGTCCTATCAAGATACATCAAG
>Ga0210245_100271_pt1 | contig 46387 bp, 42 predicted proteins | sample ChrtobMetaP3_4mM_FD_155450 | JGI IMG/M metagenome (GOLD analysis project Ga0210245, IMG submission 155450) | Chrysochromulina tobin associated microbial communities from unialgal haptophyte culture, Seattle, Washington, United States - P3_4mM | ecosystem: Host-associated > Algae > Haptophytes >...
TCCTCCTCCTCTTCCTTTGTCAACGCATCATCGTTCCGGGCAACCCACGCAGCCGGAGCTCCGCCCTCCAGGTAGGTGAGAACAAGTGTGCCGCAGTCCGAGCTACCGCCGCCGCCACTGCCGCCCGGATGGGACACCCTCCGCCACAGCGGATGGGTCAGCGACGGGAGTGACAGCGTGAGGGAGTGCCTTGGGGGTTCCGTTCGACCGAATGGGAACATCAGCACGCGACCCGCTCTCGCGCTGCTCGCAAGAGCCAACTCCAACGTCGGCGGAGCGTCCACAGGTCCGATGGCCTCGCCCGCCTCGCCGCCCCCGAACGCGCGAACAGCCTTGGCAGCTGTCGAACGGCCGGCGGGAAGTTGAGTCAGGCGCTCCGCAAGGCCAGCAATCATGGGCTGTATGTGCGTCGGCTGGTGCCCGAGCCAAATGTTGACAAGGAGAGTAATGCGCGGCTCGTCGCCAGAGAAGGCGTCACCAACAGGGACAGCGCCATGGAGTAGCTTGCCGTCGAAAGCCAAGTGCTTGCCGCAACGCGGGAAGCTGAGCATCGCCGATGAGATCGACCCGTAGACGTCGGGGACCCGGTAGCCAGCGGGCGCCTCGACGCCGACCACGACCGTGGGCGCCCCACAGTCGCTCAGGTAGGTCACCGTCGAAAGATGCGGCGTCAGCGTCTGGCTCTTCTCGTCCTGCATGTATTCGTCCACATCAAAGTGGAAGTCGATGGGTCCATCCTCGTCTCCATCACCGTTGCTGGGCAGTCGAACTTGCACCCAGAACTCGGCACCCGCGGTTTCACGGTTGATTTGCAAGTCATGCGTATGCCGCTTGAACACGGCAGCAACCAGAGATTCGACCAAGCAGCGTGGCTTTGCATCGGCAGCCAGCCAAATTGAGCCCTCAACGTAGGTGTACAACGTGACACAATCACGTCGGAGGCTTTGGTAGGTAGTGTCGCCGAGATGCGGGAGCGCATTGCGATGCGTGCTCGCTTTCAGAACTGGCCTGGCGGACGCGGCATCGGAGCCAGCCGACGCTTCGTAGCGTCGCTTCATGGGCTTCTTTCACCTCGCAGCCACACCCGTTGGTTCTGTGAAGTTCATGTTAATACACACAACACGTAAACAACAGAGCCGTGAAGTTCACAGAGAGGCAACGTGGTGTGTCTTGAGTCTCTCATCATGACTGTGAAGTGTTGCATACTTAGGAACCGCAGGAGGACCACATGAAGATGGCCCCGGAGCCGGACGCACGTACGGTAGATGTGGCCGGGACCGCGCAGGCCACCATCAGCATCAGCCGTCTCGACGTCTCTCGTGTCGTCGCCGCGACGCGCGCGCGACGCGACGATTTGCATGCACCATGCTCATTCTCGTCAGAAAAAATTGGTAAATGGCCGCCAAATATTTAAAAGAACTTCGATGGCACAGCGGCTCTTTTCCACTGCGCCTGGCGTGGCGCACCGACACAGGTCACACCCGTGCGGAGCCTGTCATGAGCCTATGTTACAGCTGTCCTAGCCTAAGCTCGTCCCCAGACCGCCAAAGCGCCGGTATCTTACGCGGTTTCAAACGGCCGTCGACCCCCGAGGATCGCGCGGCGGGGTCGCCCGCCGGGGGTTGCCGGGATCCCGTTCTGGGGCGCCGAGCGCCGAGCGCGCAGAGCAGGTTTGGCTCTGCCACACGGAAGACTACTGGCGCACTGATGCCACACGCCGCATCGGGTTCATCAATCGTAGCTGACTCGCAGGTATGAGGTCGAAAAACCCCTCCTGAGGAAGCGATGGCGGTGGCGTTGCATCAATGTCTGGCAAGATTGTGCCCAAGAAGACGCAAATCATCGCCCGTGCCTGCACCGAGAGGGACGAGCAGAGGCTAAACGTTCGAACATGAAAGATTCAAGGATGCAAAGCGCCTGAAAAAGCCACCTCACCATCTTTTCGCCTATGCACCGTTGCCGACCGTGGCCAAAGGTGACGAGCTCGAACTCAGAAGACATGCGCTCCAGGTTGCCGTTGAGCATCCTCATGGGGCAGAAGGCCTTTGGCTCGGGGAAGAACGCCTCGTCCAGATGCACCGCGTTCGGATAGAGCCACACCATCGAACCAGCCGGGATGCTCACCTGTCTGCGCTCGCCGTCTGTATACGTCACATCTGCCTTTGCCCGGCGGACAACCGTATTGCCCGGCAACATCGTGTGCAGCCTCACTGACTCATCTATACACGAGTTGACGAAAGGTAGCCGCACGAGATGCGAGTACTCGACGAGGTTGGGGCAGCTGCCGAGCTCGTCGCGTGCAATCTTGAGAAGCTCGGGCTGCGAGTAAAGGTGCACGAGGATCCACGCCAACGAGACCTGCGTGTTGAAGACAGCTGCCATCATTGTCATCGACAGTAGCCCTACCACGCCGTCGAGGGCGTGCCTCTCCAGAGCACCCTGTTCAAGGTAGACCTGAAGCACGCTCTCATCGCCTTCATACGCAGAAGGCGAGGCACGCCGCTCCGCTATGTGCTCACGAAGTATGTTACCGAGCTCGGTGAAGAAGATGCCAGGGCTGGCGCCTCGGGCGAGGTCCTGCACCCAAGCCTGGAAGCACGGCAGGATGCGCGACGAATAGGTCTGCGTAAAGCGCCTGCCAAATAACAACTCGAGGTCAGAGAGCAAAACATAGTCGGAAAGCTCTAAGAAGACTGCGAGCGAATCGCCATTCCCCACGGAGAGCCATCTCTCTCGCAGTTCAGTGGCACGTTGCTGGAAAGAAGGAAGCAGCTGATTCACCACCTTTTCGCTCTGGAATAGGCTGGCAACCCTCTTCTGCAAGCCCTCGTCAACCTCGGCGGGCACCCTGGCCGCAACCGGAAGCAGATTGATCAGCTGCTGCAGGACTTGCTCGAGGCTCGGATCCGCATCTGAGAGCACGTATCGGTTGGCGGCCTTCCCCATGAGCAGATATGTTGCGGGGAGCACCGGCCTGGCATCCAGCAATATCACGTCGCCCACCTCCTTGCGCAAGAATGACATGAACTCGGCAAATGAGCGGGTGCTCCACATAGCACGCAGCGCCGTCCACACGGACAGCTTCGGTGCCACGATTCGCACTGCTGCTGTGGTCTCCTGCCCAACTGATGCGCTTGCAATGACCCGTTGGGATCGTCTCACCGAGGCCAGCGGCACCGAGAGCGCAGCGGCAGCAGCAGCAGGCATAAGATGGCGCACGCACGGCGTAGCCGCAGCCGCAGTGGCTAGTAGTATGCCCACGAGCGTGACAACATGCCCGTGCATTGAAGTCTCTCGGATCGAGAGCGCGAGATTGATTTGGAACTCGCCAGGGCGCCGAACTTCATTAGAAATTAGCAAATTACATGGGGTCTGAAGAAAACGTTCCACGGTTTTCACGTGAGTCTGAAACGTCCGACGGTCGCTAGAAGCACATCCGCACCGTCAGAGAAGAAGAGTTCGCGACTATTTTGTAGCTGTGCTACTGAAGACTGACTGTAATGACTGACTGTGACTGACGTGACTCCAGACAGCCACCGCGTGTACGAACTAAGTATCGCGCGCGCTACATGTTTCGAATACTTCATGCAAACGTAAAACGTAACATTCAAATCTGGCGAAACGTCCGACGGTCTCGGAAACTGAAGTCTTTCTTAGTGTGCTCGCGGTATACCGCGAGCGGGCGGCGCCTCTGGCGCCCCGTGTATGCCCGGTGGCGCAACGGCGACCGCTGTTCTGGCCTCCACGAGTAGCCGGCAGTCCATGTTCAGCCGGGGCTTTCGGAGCAGCGGCACCGTGCCGGCCCGCCGATCAGAATTGGTTGAGCGGCCACCGTCGTCCAGGGCCTCGTTTGTAGATAAGCTGCGGAGCATGCAGCTCACGACCTCATCGCTCTCCGGGCGGGGCTCGGCGGCCGCTGCACCATCGCCACGCACCAGCGCTGCCGCCGCGAGGCGGACCGACCCGCCGCCCGCCAGCCGTCCGGCTGCCGAGCCACGAGGGAAGCCGGCTGTGCCGGCAATGCCATCTGCGCTGCTGCGCCGTACACCATCGTCGAAAGACACACTAGGCCACTCATCGGGGCATATATCCCAGGCCGGGGGTTCGCCCACAGCTGGCGCCGCAGCCCGCTCAGGCGGCCGCAGCACCCCACCCCCGAATGCGTGGACAGAGCCAACTGGCGGCGTGCGCAGCGGAGCAGCCTCCCCGGCACCGCGCTCGCCAGGCAAGCTCCCGCCGCGCGACTCGACGACCTTGAGACCACAATCACCTCCCACAACCCGCGCATCCGGAGTGGCATCTTCGCTCATGGCCAAGAAGGAGCTCCGGGTGGCCATAACGCTCATGACCCGCAAACCTCATAAATTTGACTGGTGGCTGCGTTATCATCGCTCGTTGGGCATCTCGCACGTCTTCGTGCACGTTGAGGACACGCCCGAGCTCGTGCCCATGCTGGCCTCCGACGAGTTTGCCGACTTCGTGACGGTGACCACCGGCAACGACAACTCGCTCGACCCGCTCAATCCGCATGCCTCCGACAACTATTACACTCTCATGCAGCGGCAGGAGCGGCAGGTGCGTCGCTCGGTTGCCGAGTGCCGTGCGAGAGGCATCACCTGGCTCTTTCACGTCGACGACGATGAGCTCCTTCATTTTGACGTGCCCTTCTCCAAGATTGTGGACGGTCTCGCACCCGGCGTGACCTGCATCGTCCTCGTGAACATTGAAGCCGTTCCCAAGGCCCTGAGCTCCGAGTGCATCTTCGAGGACATTCAGGTTTTCACGCAGCACAAGATGCTTGCGTACCGCAACGGCAAGTCGGCGGGCTTGTGCGCCGCCGCTGATTGGCACGGGCCACACCGTTTCACGGGCAACTACCACGTGGTGCCAGTTTCGAAGGGATGCGTCCTGCACTTCGAGTCGTGCTTATACGAGCAGTGGCGAAACAAGTTCATTAAGCACCGCGAGATCGACGAGCAGAAGAAACTCGACATCCCGTTCCCTTTCTACCGGGACTCGATCACTCTGTTCCAGAAAGATAAAGATGGGGGCAAGGACGAGGAGCGCTGGAAAAGCTTTTTCTTGGAACGCAAGGTCGGAAACTTCACTGACTTGACCGAGAGCCAGAAGACACGCCTCGCGCTGAGCAGCAATATGCCTCAGATGATCCTGGCGCCATGATGTGCACTGCGGTACCGTCGCCACTAGGCGCGGGGCTACGGCGCCATGGCGTGTCAACGATTGTGCCGTGGAGCATGCTTCGTGAGTGCCCTAACTGCGGGGCTTAAGGGCGCCAGCCCGCAGGTGCGGCTAGCACTCAGCAATGGGGAAAGGAGGAGGGATGGAATGCGGCCGTTGAGCTCGAGCAGATTCGAGGGTGACCTCCTATCCTGGAGCTACTGCCGCCCGCCGTATGACGATTGTCAGCTACGTGCGAGATAGTATGTGTGAGTTGATAGCCCTGACGCGAGCGGCGTGATGACTGGCGCGAGAGGTGGAATGATGCAGTGAGGCCGATACTGAGGGGCGTGCGACGAGAGCGAGTTTAAGTTCTAATCTCGAGGGTGAGATGTAAACCAGGGTTCACACCTCATCACATCTGATGAGGTTAAACAAGAGACCCGCGGCGGATTTCCTCTCTCAATGCTGACAACGATTCTGGCGTCGTCTGTCTGGACGGCTGCATCATTCGTCCAGGCACCGAAGCTTGTTGCAAGCATTCAACCTCCGCCAGGCTTGACATTACGACATTCGTCATGTAGGCAGTCTGTCCTAGTGTCCTTGGCGCCGAGCAACACATGGGAAATGAGCCATGTTTCGAGAACCGCCCCACCACAGGAACCAACTTGGCGTCGCCGTCGGCGGCTTTGGTCGGCTGCGGCGGCTTTAGTGGCTGTCGGTGTGCCAGGTACACTAGCTGCATGCTCAGGTATCGCCGTGCCTCGGGGATTCTGGAAATACGGCTCTATACCAATCGTTTCAGGCCTGTTAAACTGGGCAACGAATCGCCTTGCGATTCTCATGATGTTCTACCCCATCAAATTTCGTGGTATCGTGATCGAGCGCATGCCATTTGGCTGGCAAGGGATCGTGCCAAACAAAGCGCTCTCGATGGCAAACCGGATCGTCGATGACGTCATGCTGCGTCTCATCGATGTGAAGACGATCTTTGCACGTCTGTGCGTATCCAAACAAAGCCCGGCCTTCCTGCCACCCTGCCGCCATTTAGCGAGCACACACTGACCCGGTGCGCACCCGCACCATGCCCTGTGCATGCTCGTAGGCCAGCGCAGAAGATCGCAACAGCTCTCGAGCCCATGGTGGTGCGCATCGGCGTCGACCTGGCGACGGATCTTGCAGACAGGAAGGGATGGGGTGCGCTGGCTCGCTCAGCGATTGGCAGTGGCGTGTTCAGCAGCACGCTTCGCAAGCAGGGAAACGACCTGGTGCGCGACTTTGTGTGCGACATTCAAGCCGACCCAACCGCTGTATTCGACCTGCGCGAGATTGTCGTCCGTGGGGTCGTTGATGACCCTAAAGTCCTGGTCAACCTGTTTGAGCGCTGCGGTGAGCGGGATCTGAAGTTCGTGGTCGACTCGGGGCTATGGCTGGGCGGTGCACTCGGCGCTCTTCAGATGCTGCTATGGATGGTTTGGTCGCCATGGTGGTCGCTTGCGCTCACCGGTGCTGCTGTTGGCATGTTAACGGACCAACTCGCTCTCAAGCTCATCTTTGAGCCCGTGGAACCTCGGATGATCGGCCGCATCAAGCTCCAGGGCCTCTTCCTGCAACGGCAGGCGGAGGTGAGTACCGAGTTTGCTCAGTTTATGTCCACCAACGTTCTCTCAGCGCCTCAGCTGTGGCGAGAGCTCTTGAGCGGCTCGAGGAGCTCTGCCTTCTGGCGGCTGATGGCGCTGCGCGTCGACGCGGCGCTCGGCGTGGCGGGCTCGGCAGGGTTGCCCAACGTGCTTGGGTCAGCCTTGTACAACCTGGTTGGTGCTGAAGATTTGGAGTGGCTGCGGGCCGAGGCCATCCGACGGATGCGCGCCGAGTTGCCCTCAGCAGTGAAGGAGATTTACGGGCTCACTGAAGATTCACTGCGCCTCGAGTCGACAATGGTCGAGCAGATGGGGAGACTCACGTCCGCCGAGTTTGAGCGCGTGCTTCATCCGGTCTTTGAGGTGCGTGCATGCCCACGAACGCTGCTGAGCCCGATCCGTTTCGTATCCTTGAGTCCTTCTCCGTCTGAGTGCTCCGTGGCCTTGCGCAGGAGGATGAATGGACCCTGACTTGACTTGACTTGACTTGGATTGACTTGACTTGACTTGACTTGACTTGACTTGACTTGATTTGGCTTGGCTTGATTTGACTTGACAATTTTGTACTTGCGCAGGAGGATGAATGGACTCTCATTCTGGTAGGGACGGCCCTCGGCGGGATCGCTGGCGCCGCACAGGCGCTTCTTGTTTGAGAGCATGCTACACATAAAAGGCGGCATGCATGACGTGCATAGGGGAACAGCTCGGCAAGAAGTTCTGAAGGAGAGTCTCCACGGTCTGCGAAGAGCGCGGACGTGAGCGAACAGGCATTCAAGGCAGCATTCCGCGGGGCAGTGCAGCGTTGCTGCAAAGACTCGACGCGTTCGTAAGTCCTGTTTACATTCAGTGTGAACGCGCCGCGCGACCCAGATGGGCCTCATATACGAGATGGCAATTTAACGTGAACGTGAACGTGATGGGCCTCATTTTAACGAATTTTTTGCGGATCTCAGGTCCGTGATGAGATCGACCAATTGTGGGCTTTAAGAAGGAGGAAGAAGGCCAGCATGGATGGCAAGCATCTTCGGCACACTGCTGGCCCACTGCTGGCGCTCGGGCTGCTCGGAGGCTTGCCTGGCATCGTGCAGGCCGCTAGCGATTCACAGCCGCACTACCATCGCGGCAAGCTCACGCCCTACCAGATCGGGCCACCGTCGCTTCTCCTCTCTGGACGAGATGAGGAGAAACTTCGTGCTGGAAGGCCTGTGATGCAGGCGCTGGTCGCCGAAGACGGCCTGACGCGCCGGCTGATAATGGTTCAAGACATCCCTGTGCCCTCTTCGGTGGTTCTAGGGTAAGCGCCGCGCTGCGCGCAACCCTGTCTGGAGGCTCTGCCTTCTCCCATTGTTCATGTGCTGACGCTTATGCAACTGCCTCTGGCGCAGGCGCATCATGGATCTGGACGCGTATGATCACATGGTATCCGGAGTGGACAGCTGTGTCACGTACGCGAGCAACGGCGAGAGCGGCGGCGTGAAATCCGTCAAATCTGCGTACGAGATCTCCGCGATGGGCATGAAGTTCAAGTACTTCGTTGAGCATTTGTATGATCCGAAGGCACAGTGCATGGTCTTTCGACTCGACTACGGCAAACGCAGCGACCTCGATGATACCGTCGGCTACTGGTACGTCGATAATAGGGGGCGCACCAGCTGCCGCGTCTACTACTCGTGTGAGTGCAAGCTCCGTGGCTGGGTGCCTGGGCCGGTATACAACATGAGTACGAGCTCATTTGTCGAACCTCGACTCTCGATGATCCTTGCACTGGTGCATGCGCACTCACAAACGCGTCTCTTGCGTTCGGGTCCCGTTCGCGCAGTGACCAAGGAGGCGCTCAAGAAGGCTACATTGTGGGTGAGCCACGAGGCCATTAAGGAGTGGCGTTCGTCGCGCACCCATCCGCTCGTCGCGTTTGTCGGCAACGTGCGCGAGTCCTTGCGCGAGTCGCTCGGCAACCTGCAGCTGCCGCAGCAGCCGCGCTGGATAGAGGAAGGCAAAGAGCATGCGGTGCTTTTTGTCTCCGCGCTCCGCGCGCAGCAGAAGTCAAAGAGGACCAACATGGTAGAATACAGCTGAGTGCTCGGACCGCCATGAGCTGACACTGGCGAGAATTGTGTAAGTTTTAGGTTTCTTTTGCATACAAAAAGTACACGAATCGGAATCCCGAACAAGCGCACGCCGCCTCTTACTATATACTACGGAGATCTAGTACCGGTAGCCCTAGTGACGAAACCCCCTGGTTGCCTAATAAAGAGATGACGAAACCCTGCGAGGTCAGTGACGAAACTTCGACGAACCTTTTCCCGCACTTTCAGTGTCAGACACTCCAGTGTGACACGTCGACTCTCAAACCTCGGCCCGGGGGGTGGGGTCCGGTCGCCTAGGGTTCGCTTAGGGGTTGACCTCGGAGGTCGGGGTCGGGGCGCGGAGGGGGGGGTGTTTTCCCGAAAACGACGGCTGAATTTCCTGGACTCGCTTTAGACCCGACCCGACCCGACCCGACCTCGACCTCGGAGCCCAATTTTCATATCCTATCCCCCGACCCGACCCCCTCCGACCCGACCCCATACTGGAGAGTGAGGACGCGCCGTGTTGGGCGCTTTTCATATCGGATCTCTAGTTGATGTTACGCCTGGAGCCCGACCGAGGGTAAGGGTAAGCTTATATACGGGCTACGTACCGTAACAGTACACGGTCTCCTACACGGCGGAGTTCGGCGGATCGTTCGCGCTGGTCCGGCGCCGGTCCTCCGCGCGGCCACGGCGCCCCAGCGGGCGCGCGCGCGCGCCAGCCGCTCGCGAGGCACGAGTGACCGTGACGATCGCCGACCCCAGGCCCAGCGCCCAGCGGCTCCACCCGCCGACACCCCGCAGGCCCCGACCGTCATCGCGTTCGGAGGTGCGGAGCTCCTGCCAGAACCCAGATCCGCAGCACGGAAGTCCCCAGGTCCCCACAGGCTCGCTCGCCCCAGAGCATACGTGACCTATGCGTGATCCACTCCTGTCACCCGCAACCCTCCACAGCACGATCCGTCCTTCCCATCCATCTAACCTCTCGAGCTCTCCCAGTGCTGCCTCAGCACCATCTCGCTCGTTCCATCACTCAACACTTACGCATGTGCTCGTTCTCGCTCATCTCCCATGGGTTTTGCGCAGGCGTGCCTCGTTCACCCCATCTGCATGCCCGCCATCAGTGCCCGCTGCCTCTCCATTACAGGCTCGTAGATATCGGGAGCCGAAGTGAGCAGCGAGAGCTGCGCTGCGGCCGCCTCCCTCATCGCATACGTCTCTTCTACCTCCTGCTTCACTCGCAAGAGCGCAAGTGCCTTGTCGAAGCACGCCACTGCTTCGGCCCACTTGTTCTGCTGCAGCATCAGGTGTGCCATGTGCACGTGCGCCGTCTCGCAGAGCGCATCTGCCTCGATGGCCTGCGCGAAGCGTGCAAGCGCACCTTCAATGTCGGGTGAATGGCCACCTTCTTGGTGCAGGTCGAGCACCCCGAGATTGACGTGCGAAATGGCAAAGCAGCCTCCCGAGACATCGAGTGCCTTTCGGAACTTTTCCGCTGCACCCGCGAGGTCCCCAGTCTCGACGAGGAACTCGCCGTGGTAATTGAGAGCGTCGGGGCTGTCGGGAAAGCGGGCCTCCGCTTCCTGGAAGACGGCACGCGCCTCGGCAAGCTGCTTGAGCCGGTGGTGCGCCATACCGAGCTGCAGCCGGGAGAGAAGGGATCCATTGTCGAGCTTGACCGACTTTTTGAGATCGGTCACAGCCTTTTGCAAGTCCTGCTGCAGCATATGCAGTTGGCCGCGGTGGCAGAAGATGTCGGCTTGCTTCGGATCAATGGCGATGGCCTTGTCGAAGTCAGCAAACGCCTTCGGCACCTGCTCTTTCTCGAACCAAAGCGACGAGCGCTTGATGAGAACCTCGGTCGCCTTCGGGTCCAGCTTGAGCGCCTCGTCGTAACACGACATGGCCTGGTCGTAGTTCCCGCGCAAGTGGAGGAACATGCCGAGCATGGACATCGCGAACGCCGGCGAAGGCCCGTCAGCCGAGCTCCACATCTGTAGCGTGCTCTGGCGCTGCTTATCTGATGGCCCGGCGGCCGCGGGCGGCCTGTCTACATCGCCGAGCGCAGAGATGAGCGAGACTGCGGAAGCCCAGTCACGGAAGGCGTCCTCGTACTCGCGCGCTTGCATACGCCCTAGCGCGCGCTGCACGAGCAGCGCCGCGCGCGCCGCGCCGTCTGCGGCCGACTCCAACGCCGAGGTCAGCTCGGCAGTGCTCGGGCGCGCCGAGCGGATGAGCTCGCGGATCTTTCGGAAAGAATCGACGAAGGTGGCGATGAAGGAGGCCGAGGGCAGGCAGCGCATGGGCTCCTGCAGGTGCGCCTCTGTCTTTTCTTTGGCGACCTGCTTGACCAGGCGATCGACGCCGTGCGTGGCAGCCTCATGCTGCATGTCAGAGAGCAGCAGCGCCGCCGTGTAGTCGACGATGGCCAGGTCGAGCTTGCCCTGCTTCTCGCGTGCCGTGGCCCGCCGCACAAGCGCTTTAACGTAGACGGGGTCGAGGCGGAGCGCAGCGTCGCAGTCACGCTCGGCCTCCGGGTGCTTCTCCAAGGAGGAGTAGCACTGCGCGCGGTTGCCGTAGAACTTCGCAGCCTCTGGGTCATCGGCATCTACCAACTCGATCGCCTTGGTGTAATCAGCGATGGCGTACTCATATTGACGGCCCGCATAGCGCTTGTTACCCCGATCCTTGAAGCGTTGCGCTTCCGCCGCCCTCGTGACGTTCGTGTCCTCCACTGGCTTCGTCACCTCTGCTGCAGAGGCTGAGACAGGGCTGGCGGAGGCTGTGACGCCCACAGAAGCGACTCCGCTGCTGGGCTCGGCGTCAAGCTCATCGGCAGTGGCCACAGCCGCCCGCTGGCTGCGATGCAGTAGGTAGATGAGCGCAGCCGCGGTGCCGGCGACGGTCGCGGCAGCGATCAATATCTTCCGATCCGACATCGACGCGAGGCGGATTGCAGACTCATCATCTCCGACTCATGGCGGCCCCGCTGAGCGGCTTCTCTACGACCGATCTGTTGGCCGAGTGCGCGCTTGTGCCAGTCAACTACGACACGCCTGCACTGCGCGCGCACGCAGTGTAGCTGACGCGTGCACCACCGTTTGCGCAGGCTCAAGAAGCGAATGGAGACGCCTGCCAAGAAGAACATGATCCTGATTGGCCCGCCAGGCAGCGGCAAGGGCACGCAGGTCCGTCCTGACGCGCCTGCCACTCGTCAGTAACTGGCCGCATGCCCTTACCGATGCTCTGTGAGCCACTCTCTGCTGCCAGGCGCCCATCATTAAGGAGAAGTACAACCTCTGCCACCTCGCCACCGGTGACCTGCTTCGCGCTGCGGTTGCTGCAGGTGCGCTTGCGCGTGCCGCGGAATGCATGCCATTGCCTCGGATATCACTAGCTGCTGATCATCGGTTCGCCATCGCCGCCGTGTCTTAGGAACGGAGATGGGCAAAAAGGCCAAGGCCGTCATGGAGGCAGGTGGGCTCGTCTCAGACGACATTGTGGTGGGTATCATCAAGGAGAATATCCATGCGCCGGAGTGCAATAATGGTTTCATCCTCGATGGATTCCCGCGCACAGTCGGGCAGGCCAAGACTCTCGATGAGATGCTCGTCTCCGAGAAGGTGGGCACCATTGGCGCAGTGATTGAGTTTAAGATTCCCGACGAGTTGCTCGTCGAACGCATCTGCGGACGCCTAGTCCACGCCGCGTCTGGGCGCTCGTACCATGAGAAATTTGCGCCACCCAAGGTGCCGATGAAGGATGACGTCACCGGTGAGCCCCTGATGAAGCGCAAGGACGACAACGAGGCCACGCTCAGGTCGCGCCTCACTGCCTTCCACGAGCAAACGAAGCCCGTGGTCGACTACTACGCTGCCAAAGGCCTGTACTCGCCCATCGATGCAAACCAGAAGTTTGATACCGTGAAGGCGGCAATCGCCGCTGTGCTCTCCAAGTAAAGCGAGGACACGTACAGGGCGTGCGCCGTCGCCCGAGGCGGCGGCTTCGCTAGCTTACGCTGGTGCGATCTGTGAGAGGCGGTTCGCCCACACCGTCCACACTTCCCTCGCGCCGCGACCCGCGTACACATCTTACATGTGTATCAGTATGCGGTGTGAGTGTTTTCCTATTTCGTGCTGGTGGGCTCGTTAATTTGCGCTCGCGGCGCGGCGCCCGGGGTTGCATCGTTGGTTCGGTCCAGCACGTACGCTCCACGCACCACCGCCAGCGCCACCCCCAGCGACCGACGGTCCGGTCCACCGGCTCTCTCCTCCGGGACGGGCTCCGGACGGCGGGGGACTACTCGATATTCGGATGCCCGATGTAAAACGGCGTAGCAGCGCGGCATGTACTAGAGTGGAGACACTTTCGGGACTGATGATAGGACCCAGGCCTGTTGTCTCTTTCGTGTGGCCCACGCGCTGAACCTCACTATGGGAACCTATGATGTGAACGGCGGTATCTTTGATATCATCACCTCGGGTTGCGCAGCACAACGATGACGCTGTCGCCCCGCAGAAACATTTTGCTGATGAAGCGGTCTCGGTTGATGGGCATGGCCTTCTTCTTGCCCTTGCCTGTCTTTGGCACCTCTGTCCACATCTCTTTGACATTCTCGAGCACCATGTTGCAATGACGATCGAATGCCTTGACGCGGCCGAGAAGCTTCTTGTTGTTCCGGCAATTGATCAGCACCTGCGTATTGCTCTTCACGCTCTGCGTGAGCACCGAAAGCGGCCCGGTGCTGAACTCCTCCTCTTCTGTTTTGCTCTTCTCCTCCACTTTGGCGACGGCCGAGGCGCGCGAGGTCGGCGCTGCAAACCTGTGCACGTAGCGAAAAGGACAGTGGTTAGTTTCGTCGATATGCGATGCTGCGCAGACTCCTGGCCGTGGCTGCTCAGAATGCGCAGAGCGGATCGCGTGCGGGCGCAGGCGAAAGACGCACGACATGATCAGGCTTGCGACTCGTCAAGAGAGCGAAAGTTCGCTCGTGAACTGCACGTGTGAACGAGTCAAGTGAGACCGCCATGGTTTCTTTCTAACAAGTCGATTACCGCCTCTATAGAACAGCCAGCAAGACTTGCGCTTGACTTGCGCTGACCCGTGTACGACTACCCGAGAGGCGGCCGTGGAGTATTAACAGCCTTCACACAGTACGCAAAGCATGATGCCACGTGCTCCTGTGGGGGTCTGGTCCTAATGCGGGAAATTACAAATGGTCATGCTACGCCCAATAGGCTCATGGAATAGGCTACGCCACTGCTACGCCGGTCGTCATGCCGCTATTAGGACCGATGCAGCCCGCTTCCGTTTTTGAATGCTCGAGGGATGGGAATGCAGTGTCGACTCGCAGTGACACCTGGTGCGGTCAGCTGCGCGGCTCAGTGGGGGGCCGAGACTGTTTGATCACTGTTGTCAGTCTGTTGCGTGCATGGACCAATTATTGCTTATTGGTTTGTGCTCAGTCCTCCGGCGTCCCCGCGTCCCGTCCGCGGCAAGGTCCGCGGCGTGCTCCGGCAGTGCTGCGGCACGGCACGGTCACTCTAGAGGGCTCGAGCGGTCCGTGGTCCCGGGCAGCCTTAGCGTAGAGGGCGGGCCGGGCGGCTTGGTCCGGCGGCGGCGCGCGGCGGCGTCCCCCGCTCGGTGGGACGACACGAAAACCGTCGCCGCAGCGGGCCCCACCGCACAGCGGGCCCCAGGGTGGACTCCCGTGTCTCAATCTCTTCAGTGTCATTAAAATACCCGACCCGTCGCGGCAGCCCTAATCCTTCTCGATACCGCCGTCTCTCTCGTCGCGCCGAGAGTGCATCGCACGAATCTTAGCCGTCCCTTCCCGCGCGATGTCGATCGTGAGCTGGAGGGAGACGGCTGCCAGCAGGGTTTGTACGACGCCGAAGCGCAGGGCCCCGACGCAAGCAGCGAGGATGAGCGGTTTAGGGGGGAGCTGCACTCTGCGCAGTCGCGCACGCAGACGCTCGGCGAAGCGCTTCCGTGGTGCAGACGTCGCCGCAACAGCGGTCTTGGCCACTGGTTTCAAGTGCTCCACTGCCGCTCCCATGGTCTCGACAACGAGCGGGAACAGGTCTCGTTGTGCTGCGTTCCACATCGATTCAGGATCGACGCCGTCCGCCCAGCCTGCTGGCGCGGATGTTTGGTGGTCAGCCTTCTTAGGTCTCCGGGATGTTGGAGGGGCCTGCTGTCTACGAGATCGCTTGGCACTCCCATCTCGGCCACGGGTATCTTCGCCACGCCTGCTCGCTCGCAACCGCTCGTACAGCACCGGGGTCGGAGTGAGCACATCAAAGCCTATACCTCGGGCATCGAGCTCCGCCATCACATCTTGCACGTGCATGGCCTCAATCGGCTGCGGCGGTGCCAATTCCTCATCATCGCCACTCTCCTGGAGCAGCCGCAACAGTTCTTCGCGCTCGAACACACCTGTCGTGCTAACGCCACGCTGTGTCAAAATGCGACGCAGCTCGCTCACCGATGGTCCTCGCAACGACAAGCCAATCACGGCGAGAGCCATAGCGAAGGCGCCCATCAGACTCAATTGCTCTCGTCATCGACGAGGCCCTTTGGGCGAAGAGATATGTGCGGCCCCTCCCTTTACGCTCCCCAACTCCTGCCCCCGCCCCTCAACAGAGAACTTCGCGCGTGGCGTTACCACAGCGTTTGTGTGTTTCACAGCGGCCCTGCACACGTCGAGTACCGGTTCAAAGACAGATAAAGGCGCGTTGGTAGCCGTACCGCGTAGGTATACGGTATGCTGCTGCAGGCGGCGCGCCCATTGTCACGCGTGTCTGTGCACCGGCTAGCGACCCTGCCGACTGACACTGGGCAGGACCGACCGTCGCGTCGGCGGACGGCGCCCGGGTAAACCCTAAACCGCCAAAAACGCGCCGTGCGGATACGGCATACGGGCGCGGCCGACCGCGGACCACCCCGACCCGGGCCCGGTGCGCGGTTGCGACGTTGCGGGCTTAAAAGCGTAAAAGGTATGAATCGGAACGAGTCATACCACGGCTGCCGTATGCATGTGCGTATCGGGGCGGTGCACCGATATTGCGCTTGGCGCGGCGAGCGCAACCGGCCAACCGCCAGAAGCCTGAAGCCTCTAATAATGTTAAAACCATCCCAGCGACCCAGGCGCAGGCCCCACCGTACGGGTCCTTCGTACTTAGCCCGGCGGCCCCGGGGCTAATCTCATCATGACCTTGCCCGGAGCCGGAAGGTCGCCCGGGGAACCCGGCGGATCGTGGTCTCGTGGAGATTGTGCTCGTGGTCGACTAGACGTGTGCTGTGCATACGTTTATGCATACGTCATTTCCTAGGGTGTTGTTCTTCCGGTAGAGGGCTCAAGTAGTCATAGTACGGTCGAACTGAAACGGTGTCGGCCCAGCTTGCGCTTTCGCGTTTCGGAGCTCGATGCGGTGTGGCTCGGCCGTTGGACGCTCGGCTCGGCCTTGGGCCGCTGCGCCGCTCCGCCTCGCTCCGCCCCGGCGCCGTCGACGCCTCGTGCGGTCTCGACGTGCGGTCCGCCGGCCTGGCCACGTGCCTGCATCCTCCGTCGCGTCACGCCGGCTACGCTTCTCGACATCCTACGAAGATTAGGAATTATGCTAGAGGTATGGTTGCACAGCAAACGGCCACGATCCACGACCCGTCGATCCGCCCCGGGTCGGGTGGTGCCGGTGGTCCCCGCGGGCCGGCGGGGACCGGACCCTCAAGCTTATACCTTATAGCTTTAACGGCGCGCTCCGGTCGGGTCCGAGGGCTGCAGGGCTCAAGCGTCAAGGCGCATGCGAGATTCGAGCCCCGCCGGGCCCGGGGCCGTGGTAGAGCGCTAGAGTACGAAGGACGCCCTATTAGTGGGGTTGGTTTTAACAATTATAGAGGCTTCAGACTTCAGGCGGCGCGCCTAGTGTCACGCGTGTCTGTGCACCGGCTAGCAACCCTGCGTCTAACACGGACAACGACTGGTTGAACGAGGTCATACCATATGTGTCACGATATTGACTTGGCGCGAGCGCAACCGCCAGATCTTCCCAGTGGAGCGATTCGGCCGATTTGGAGCAGAACGAGGTTCGCCTTTTGCTGCCCGCTAACGACGCGTCCAGGGCCACATTGGCAGGCGGTGGCGGGTGCATGGTAGATTGCAGGGTGGTTGGACCACCACAACGATGAAGATTGGGTGCGCTCACACTCGTGGCTCCTTGAGGTAGCGTCGCGGACCCTGGCCGACGATGTAGCACGGGGGGGTGGCGTGGATGATCGACCGTGGGGCTGGATGCCAGGAGTGCCCGTCTAGGTGCAGAGCTACGCTGTGCCGCGAGTGAAGCCATGTAAGACTCGGCGCCTCTTCTGCTCTGCTCCTGTGATGGACCAGCCGCCCTCCTCTCCTTGTACAAACTCTGGGTTCCGGCAAGCCTGCTTACGAATGGAGTGGCGGTGACGGAGAGGCGGTCGGTCAACGCCATGGTGCCTGCGCTTCCTGGCCGTGATTTGCTCGTCTTGACAAGTGCGGATGCAATTGCTTCCTCGACTGCTGTTATGTCGGCCTTTTGGTGCATCGCATTCTCGTACATCTCCATCAGCGACTCGTGGATGCGCGTCAGGCGATCAGCCTCGTTCTCCTTTTGATTGCTTGCCATGGCATCTTCGCGCAAGAGTCGCAACAGCTCGTCACGATTTGCCTTAGTATTGAGCTGAGCCTCAAGCGTAGCTAGCCGGGATGCAAGCACATCGATGTTGACCTGGAGTGATGCCTTCATCTGAGCCTCGAGCCTTGACAGCTGAGATGCAAGGCCATCTACGTTGACCTGGAGCGACATTGCCCATTGCTGAACGTCGAGAAATGCAGAAGCGCTCGCGCCCACAACGTTCGAGCTGAGTGCCTTGCCGCCAGCTGCATCCATGCAACCTGCGTGCCTGGATTCGAGGTCAGCAACGCGAGCCTCTAGGGCATCGAAGACAGCCTTCGGCACCATTTGAGACGTGTCAACTGGCTCATTGACCGGCATGTCGCAAGCCTCGCGCCAGGTCGCGACTGTCGATGTGCGTGTGTGGTCAGACTGTGTCGATTCTCGCGAGCAACCAGAGCCGCCACCACACAGGCGAACGTCGTGAGGCGCGAATCTGGACACACAAAGAGCTGATGAAACGGCCGAAACGACAAACGTCGCACGTCTTTAATGAGCTACCGGTACACCTCTTTTGTCACTGTTAATGGATGATCAACCCCTCCTGGCCACTAAATATCCTCGATATTGTTGCTCACCTGCGCCCTGCCCACGACACTAAAACATCGACGGGGACGCGGCATGCGATTATTTTCGACGAGCCACCGTGCGACCAGGACCTCGCACACTACAGAACTCCCGTTCACAGTCGAGTACAATGTACATTTACTTGGGACTCAGTCGAGCGAGGTTGCCGGAGCCCCTTCGGTGCGCGATGCAGGAGGCCACCTCGAGCGGGAAAAAACCTCTTGGGCAGGCCTCGTGGCCAAATTGGGAGAGGTTGCATTGCGCACGAGTGGTGCTGGTGTCTTGCCGGCACTTTCTCGATCGGCCTGTGGCGACGACGCACGCAACCGGCTGGGAGAGGACCTCTGATTGCGCAACGCAGGTTGGATAATCTCCCCGTATGACCTCTCCGCAGGGGACGCTTGCGAGCGAAGCTCTCGGGGCGCAGCGGACGGAGCAGCTGCCGAGGCCTCGCGCCCATCGACTACTATAAATCGGTTCAGCAATTCGGCGTTGAACCTCGCCTGATTTTCTGCAAAGCGCTCCAGCGGCTTCACGCCCGTCGCAGCGTGAAACTGCTTCGCGATAACGAGATCAAGCTTGACTGGGTCTTTCGCGTGGGCGCGAGCGGCAGCAGTCGACCATCTATGGAATGACTTGGGAGTCACTGGCTTTGGAGGAGTCTCTGGCTGGCGGCGAGGTGTCAGAACGGCAAGCGTAGCAGCCCGTTCTGCTTCGAGCGTCTCGATCGCCGCTTTGCGTTGCTCTTCGAGCGCGCCAAGTGCTTGATCTCGTTCGTGCTCAGCATTCTCGAGCGCCGTACGGAGCAAGCGCGCTGTCGCCTCTGCCGCCTTAAGCTCCTTGCGCAGTCGCGTCGTGGCCTCGTCAAGATCTTTGCGCAGCTGCGTAGTGCACGCTTGCTGCTGCGAAATCCGCCTCTGATCGTGCTGGTGCAACCGGCGTGCAGAGGCGGACTCGCGTATCGCCTCGAAGCCCTCTGCGAGGTGTCGTGTGTTGCGCGCTGTCACCATGCGCATTGCCACTGTATGTTGCATGCCACGTGCCTTCCAATGCACCCACGCGGTTGAGGGCTGCGGCAACTCCGTGCACACGTATCGACGCCAGAGACACGCGATGCTGCGCAAGTCCGTGTGGCGAAGCTGCTTGAGGAGCAAGTGACCTCGATCGGACACGCGCGCCTCAGTCCGTCGATACAGCCTGCGCACAAACAGGTCGATGCGAGTCGAGTCCGCCTCCGGTTTACATCTGATCAGCCACCGACGAAAAGCCTTTCGAGTGCTTAGAGACCTAGAGCCAGCAAGCCCCAAGGAGCTCAGAGCTCTTGCCGCGGCAAACCACTCAACCAGCTTGTCAAAGGCCGGCTTAACGTGAAGAGCATTCCGGACAGTCTTAAGCTCGTCCGCGCGGTCCCGGACGAACACTGCGCGCCATTTCTTCAAGCCAATCAGCAAAGCTCTTCTGCGCGCCTCGCGTGCCGCAAGCAAGAATCCAAGCGATTGATTACGCTTCGAACCGGAGTTGTTTCGCCAGCAATTAAGTGCAGATCGCGCGCGGCTGTGCAGGATGCTGGCAAGAACGCCGCGCTTCTTCTGAAAAAGCGCGGCGTTGTCGTGAAGTGCCTCAAAGGCAGCCGCCATGCGGCCGCCAGTACGGAACTGGTTGCCGACCATCTTGAGCATACGCTTGGCCTCGAGAAGCATCTCAACCATTTCGATCCAAGAATTGAGAGCGGTCTTCAAGGCCGGGTTGCCGAAAACAGCCAGTTTCCCCTTCAGCTCGATCGTCTCTTCGTATACTGCCTGCCAAGTGTACCAGCTCCTCCTTAGCCCGCCATCTTGTAGCGCACGCACGACGCCAGCGGCCTGTCTCATAGCATTCGTGAACTTGAACCACAATTCATACCAGGTGAGGAAGCCCTTGTACAGCGCTTGCTTTCTCAACCGAAGTAACACGCGACCCTCGAGCTTCTGAGAGCGTTGCAAAGCAAACTCTTTCTGTGTTTGCGTCAATTCTGACCAGCGGCCCAAGAGGCGACGGATCGGCGTGAGGAGTACGTAGCTATACTTGAGCATCAGCTCGTATCTGGACGACTGCGACCACACAACGAGCGCACGCTGTATAGCGCGACCTCTCCGCGTCGCGTGCATGTGTCGGAGAGCGCTGGTCTTCATACGAGCCCATCTGACACGCCCAGATGCAGCCGAAAACCAGCGGACGATGCCACGGCGTATCTGCTTGGTGCGCGTCTGCTGCGTGCCCAGTCTTAGGAGCTGATAGATGCGCCACAGCAGTAGAAACCTCGTCCACGACCGGCGCAAGGCGCGTGCCCGATACGTCCTTGTTGCTTGTGCGAGGCGGCTCTTTTGCTCGCGCTTTTCCGCTGGCCCATCAAGGGTGAACCTTAGCCACGCGACAAACCAGCGATTCCTGAAGGCACTCAGGCCCTTCCAGAATGCAGTCTTCTGTTTGAGGGTGCTTTGAAGAACTGAGCGCAGCGAATTCAATGCTCGAAGCTTCTGAGCGCCTTGGAGCTTACGGCTCAAATAGCGAAGCACGACAAAGTCCTGGCATCGCTGCGTGAATTGGCCAAACGCAGCCCGCAGCTGGCGGACCGCTGGATCGAAGGCATTGAGCGCATCAGCCAAGAGTCTCTTGGACGTGCTCAAATCGGAAGCCCACGCAGACCACGTGGCAAATGCACACGCCCCATGATAATCCCAGAGGAAGCTCCAAGCCTTGCGAAGCTTGCGCATGAACTCGGCGCGCATCACGACCATCTCGTGCCACGCGCCCCAAGCACGCGAGAGCGCGCGATGGAGGAGGTGGCCCAGGCTCTTGCCCATCGACTCGCAAGCCGCGCGCTCACGCCGCACGTGCCCACGCCATTGAACGAATGCACGGCGGCGGAAGGTGATTTTATGCCGACGAAACCACACGCGCTCGTCGGCAAACTCCATAAAACGAGCACGCCAGTGGGCGAAGATCCTCTGCCCCATCACTTTGCCTGCTGTGCAACGCAGGTGACGCAGGTAAGAAGCCCACGCAGACCACGTGGCAAATGCACACGCCCCATGATAATCCCAGAGGAAGCTCCAAGCCTTGCGAAGCTTGCGCATGAACTCGGCGCGCATCACGACCATCTCGTGCCACGCGCCCCAAGCACGCGAGAGCGCGCGATGGAGGAGGTGGCCCAGGCTCTTGCCCATCGACTCGCAAGCCGCGCGCTCACGCCGCACGTGCCCACGCCATTGAACGAATGCACGGCGGCGGAAGGTGATTTTATGGTGGCCCAGGCTCTTGCGCATCGACGAGCACGCCACATTTTGCGCAGCCCAAGTTGAGAGCCATGCTCGCAAGGCTCGCGCAAGGCCACGGTTTCGAAAGACGCGGAGCGCGAAGAGCAATCGTTGCCTGTACTGATTGCTCAACTCGAGATAGCTTTTCCACTGCAGCCAACCCGGCAGTCCGCGACCCCGACGAAAAGCAAACGCACCCCGTCGAAGCAGGGCATGCTGACGAAGTATGCAGGAGAAGATCGAAAAGAACTTTGCCATTGCACTGCGCCGACGCCGGTCGTGAATCTCAGCCACTAGGCGGCGCAAATGGACAACGACCTCGGAGACGTGCGACCACGCGCCAAAGGCTTTCGAGAGCTGTGGAAACTTCCATCGGCTCACTGCCACCTGCAGCTGCCGCTTGGCGATCACCCTTTTCTCCCACACGCCGCGCCAGGTGGTCCAGCCGCGAGCCAGATCCTTCTTGAAGATGCGGCGAAGGACGCGCTCACACTTGATCCGGATGACGGCGCGATGTTGCGCGAAGCGTGCGAGATTAGTGAGGGCTATGTGAAGCCCATCTTTGCGAAACCGAGAAATGCACCTTTTTTTCTGCTCCCTCGCCCTGGTGGCGGCCAACGTGAGGACCATCCATTTGCGTAGAGCGCGGCCAATCCATGTGCGCCGAAAGGCCCGGATGCCGCGCTTGCGATCAGCCACCTTTTTCTCGCTGGACTCGAATCGCGCTCGCCAGGTGTAGAAGCCGCGTTGCCGCCACGTGATCCTGAAGAGCGCGCGCGCTTTCGTGGCGTACTCTTGAAGCCACTTGTTGTGGTGTGGTCTGGCGATGACTGCAAAGCCTGCTCCCAGGTTTAGACGGCGGTAGACTCTGCGAGCGAGCGCGCGGCGCTTGAAGGCGCGCCAGTACCACAAGGCGTTGCGCAGTGCACGAGCCTCACGCAGTGTGCGATGGGCAGCAGTAATCTCAGTCGTTACTGCATCTTGCTCGAGCTCGTGCACTTTCCTCACCAGCCTCGAGTTCGTTGCTGCCGTCTCCGTGCGTGAGTCAGCGAGGGTGATCGTCGCCGCTCTGACCTGTGCGTGCGCGTCTTCGAGTTGTTTCAAAAGCTCTTCTCTCTCGGCCTCAACCTCATCGATGGCCGCGATAGCCTGAAGCGCCGTCTCTTCCGCCACCGCTGCGCGCTGGGCCAACAACCTGGCAGCTTCCTCCGCATGTTGGCGCCGGTTGGTCTCACGCCCGGCCACGAGCGCCTCACTCAGCGCGGCCCTGCGGTACGAGTCGCGCAGCTGCGTGTCGCGGTACGCGATGATGTGCTCGGCCGTGCTGCTGGTGAGCTGCGTGGTGAGCATGTGGAGCGCGGTCCTCAGATAATCGAACCCTTTCTCAAAGAGGGCGCGGTCGTTTCTTTTCGACACGGCGCGGCGCTTCGTCATCGGTTTGCATCCATACCGGTACCGGTAAAAAGACACCGGGGGAGCCGGGACACACGTGTACGGGACACACCATGTAGAACAGTCATCCCAACGCTCGGAATTCAAACGCCACGGTGGCTGATGCGCCGCCGAAACCCCTCCACTTGCCGATATGGCTAACGAATGTGAACGTGAACGTGAAGTCCACCTTATCAACTGTTCACCTGACGGTTATGACGAAACATTACCGGTGCCTCAGAAAAAGCGATACGATGACCACGCTTTCTTCTGCACTGTTCGAGCTGGAGCAGTCCGTGCTGCGCGAGCTGCTGCGGCTTGCCGAGGCCAACAGCGCCGGCGACTTACATCCCGCTACATTCGAGGCGGCCAGCTCCGGAGTGCGTGCCTCACTCCGCCGGCATGCTGAGCAGGTTGACGCGCTTGAGCAGCTCGCGGCCGTGCAGGACCGACCATCTGAGGAGGAGGAAGTACGTGCGCTCGTGCGACGTCACCGTGCCGAGGCTGGTACGCTCAGCATGAGCCTACGCGAGCTCGCAGCCAAGGTGCGGAGCGATCGGAGCCAGCGCGAGGCGAGTGAGCGTGCAGCGCTCTTTGCACCCGTTGCAGGCTATGACAGCAGCGACGGCAGCTCGGCGCCGAGCGGTGCGTCGTCGCGCTCTGGTAGGCTAAACGCGCGGGCGTCGGCTCAGGCGGCACGCGACGTGACCGAGTCACTCCGGCGCACGCGTGCGCTGATGGCCAATGAGTTGCAGCGCACTGAGGCGACGCTGCGCTCCCTCGACGAGCAGGGCAAGAAGCTCAGGGGCACGCTCAACGAGCACCGCGGGATCGACGGCACGCTCGCGAGCGGCCGGCGCAAGTTGAACCGGCTCGAGACGCGCGACATGACGGACAAGGTGCTCTTCGCACTCGCCTTTGGCTTCTTTGTGTGCGTGGTGTTGCACATCGTCAATAAGCGCCTCGGCCTCGGCCTCTTCGGTCTCGCCTCTTCGCTCGCGGGTAAGAATGCGAGCGATGTGCTCAACGTGATGGCGGTGGCGGCCGGCGGCGGCGTCGGTGGCGCCTCAGCAGATGTCAGCAGTGCCCAAGTAGACAGCGGCGGAGGCAGCAGCGCCGCGGTTTTGGCGGCGACGTCGGCGACGGCAGCCGCCGACGACTTGGCGCACGTCGTTGCGTCAGCCGTTTCCGACTTAATGAGCGAGGCGGCAGCAGCGGCAGCAGCCACGGGCGTGGCAATGGAGTGTTCTGCAGCCGCAGATGCGCCGATGTGCAACGAGGAGGGTGTCGCCGCCACCGCCGCGACTAGAAGCCGCGTAGCGGCTCCCGTCAAGGATGAGGTGTAGTCGAACGGTAGTAGCGTCGTAGTGACGGTACAAATACTTAGTACGCTCTGTAGAGAAACGTGCCGTTTCTGGGTGTCGGGACCGGTTCCGGTTAGGTTGAAGGTCCCCGGGGACCGGTGTTCCCGAAATGCGAAAATACTATTATAAATACACCCGGGGGGATTGGAATCAACACGGGACACAAGTGCGCTGGAATGTCAAGCGAGGTCTGCTGGCAGGCCTATCTCAGCACCTTTCCAGCGACGCTCGCCTTGCTCGACCCGATCGAAGCGCGCATGGCGCCCATAGAGGCCGATGCGCAGAAGCGGCTGATGCGCGCGCGCTTGTTACATTCTGTTGTCACTTCCAAGGCTGCGGCCCTCAAGCTCTCGGATCTGAAGACCATGACCACCGAATGGATCCACGGCATGCTCGAAGCGACCTTCCCGCTCGAAAGCAACATTGTCGACGAGGGCTTTGCCGATGGCGACGAGCTGGCGCTTCGGGTGGTGCTGGCGGCGCTCGATGGTGCCCACGCGGTCGCTGGCAAGCTTGCGGCGCTGTACCGAGAGGCAGGCGAGCTCAAGGCCCATCCGGCAAGCCCGGCTAAAGCCGCTCGAGACGGCCGCACGGACAAGGCCGCTGCCAGCGCGAGCGCAAGCAGCGACGTGCCGAAACGCCCTTCGGAGGCTGAAGCCGCGGAGCTAGTGCGTCGGGCACTCGCGAGCGGTGCGTCGCTCCAGGAGGCGGTGAGCGCGGGCGTGGACGAGCTGCAGGTCTTCGGTGCGGACCTGTGGGAGGCGCTCTTGTGGCGGCGCGGCGCGCTGCGCTTCTACATGGCGAGCACCGCCGTCAGGACGCTCGGGACAGCGCTCGGGGCAGCGGATGCCAGGGCGGTGAGCAGTGCAAGCGATGGCTCGGCGGCGAAGGTGAAAGCGGCCGGCTTCGACGAGGGCGCGGCTGAGGTGAGCGCGGCTGAGCTGGCGGAGGCTGAGGTGGCGGAGGCAGCCGCCGCCTCGATTGTGTCGATCGCGCTGGCGGCCGTCGACCTCTCCGACAACGGAGGCGCTGGGGGAACCATCGGGCGGGCTGCGGCGGTGGTCACCAATCGTCACGCGGGTAGGGCGGCCGGGCCGAACGCGCACTTGATCGAGGAGGCGTACTCGTCGCTCTCGCTGCTGCTCATGGCGCGGCGCGACCCTCATGCAGCGCCTGAGTCCATCCCTCTCCAGCTGCGGTACGGCATCTATAGCACGACGCACCTTCTTGGGCTCGCATTCCTCAGTGAGCTCAGCTACTGGCGCTGGGCCGCCAGCGCGGCAGACCCGCTCGGCCTGGGCGCCGGCGCCGTTGCCAGCGCCGACGCGGCCGACGCTGCCGATCATGCCGATGTGCTCACGACGGCGGCCGTGGGCGGAGAGGCTGCGCCCATGACGGCCGCGGACCTGTGGATGCGCCGTGCGGCGGTGAGCTCGCACCGCTACCTTTACACGGTGAGCGTTCTCATGGAGGGGTGCGGCTGGGCGATGGAGAAGCAGCGCGAACTGCTTGGGCTGCTGAGCGCCGAATTGGGCAAGTCGGCCGTCGCCGCCGCACTCGCCTCCGAGATGGGCGTGTTGGAGCGCGACGAGGCGCTACGCAAGGTAGACCGTGAAGCAGCCCGTGAGGTGGCGGCTGCGACCGCGGCGAGCGCACGCACCAGGGGGAGCAAGAAGGGCGGCATCAAAGGTGGCGGCAAGGTTGGAAGCAGAGGCTGATCCTTTCCTGTCCTTGAGATGGAGCGTCGAGGCCTCCGTCACCGCGCCAGCGTGCAGCGACCTCCGATAATCGACAAAAGCGAAAAGGCGAGGGCGCCACTGTGGAGGGCGCTGCCTCGCTCCTCGCTGCATGCGCGATCTCGTTTACGCTGCTCTGTCCAGCTCCAGGGCTGTTCTCATCGATTTTCTCAGATCCTCCTCACTGCGCTTTTGAGGCAAGTGCTAAAACTTGTGTCAGGCACAGCCCGGCGATCGAAGCCAGCGATGGCGCATGCGGTGGCGACTGCGCGTAAGCCGTAACAATGCCGTAAGCGCCTTTTTGTGAGGTGCATTCTGCTACTGCGGGGTAACTGCGGGGCTAGACGACAGACGTCCTTCGGGTCCTCGAGCACCCTCACACACCCTCGGCCGAAAAAGGTTAACGGGTTCGGAAAGGACAGTAAAAGCCCCCAAAGCACGGTGCACGGTCGTTTCAAGAGCGCCTAAGGCTACCGGGTACTTCCGGGTACAAGCCTGGGTGGATTCTCGCGGGGAGACCAGACTCACTAGCGAAATTGAGTAGCCCCGAGAGAACGAGTTACGAGTACTCAGTACTTGTGGTTTTGATGTGGTTACCGAGGGGTGCGGAACCGTCTTTTGAGTGGTACCGTGCTAGGGTCTCGGGGGTGCTTGCGATACCCGGCGTGCTTGCTTGCTTGCTTGTATACCTTGCTTGCTTGCTTGTTGCCGGGGTGGGACGCGAAACGAAACGGATTTCGTCTTCCCGCGGGTCGCGGCGTCGCCCTGTGGTGGAATCCATGTTCCTGCGCGCCTTTGCCTTCCTGGCTCCGCTCTTGGCGATGGCCGGAAAGGCACCACCAGGAGAGGCGACGCCACCGCCAGGAGTGGACACGCGCCTTGTCGGCGGTACGACCCCGAACCAGGGCCGTGTCGAGATCTGGTATGCTCCTCCCGGGAAAAATGCTTCGTGGTCAACGGTATGCGATGACGGCTGGGACATAGTGGCTGCGCACATCACGTGCAAGCACCTGGGTTACCCAGGTGCCAGGCGCGCCGTCCAGTGCGAATTAGGCATGTGCGAATTCGGCTACGGTCCTCCAAGTATGCCTGTGGGCATCAGCAACGTCATATGCAAAGGCGACGAGGACTCCATCTTCGAGTGCAGCTTCTTCTCGTCACCTAACTGCCGGCACACGGAAGACGCAGGCGTCGAGTGCTTTGGTTCGACCACAGAGTCGCCGCCGCCGCCGCCTTCGCCCACGCCGCCTCCACCGTTTCCGCCAGGCGATCCACCGCCGCCACCGCCACCGCCGTCGCGGCCGCCGCCGTCGCCGCGACCGATGAAGCCGGTGCCCCATGCGCCGCCGCCGTCACCCAGGGCGCCGCCCTCATGGGTCACTGTGCAGGAGACGTTCGCCAGGTACAACACCCTGCTCAGTGAGAATTCGTGGTTCTCGTTCTCCCTCTTTCTGCTGCTAGGATCAGTCTTTGCTGCACTGCTAGCCAGCTGCTGCGTCTTCGTCGAGGTGGTCTCGTACACCGTCGCGAGTGGCGATCGGCGGCTGCGCTTCCGCCTCGGCTGCTGCTGCTGGCTCACGCCGTCCGACACAGATGTGCTCAGTGACCCTCCCGCATACAGCAGCTCCTCGACGTACATGACACCGGCGCCGCCTGCGAAGCCAATCGAGCGCAGCTGGCTCTCGAAAACCTTTGGGTGGGGTCACGACAGTGGCGGTGGCGCCCTCATCTGAGGCGGAGTGGACGCCCCGCGCCGAGCGGCAATCGGCGGCTCCCGTCGGTGCGAACACGTGTCGGCAGGGGACAGGGTGGGTGCTTTCGCGTGACACGTGCGAGCCCGAGCGTGGAAATCCCATCGGGACGCGCACGCACGCGAGCTCGCCGCCCCGCGTTTTCCCGCACGCGCCTGCTCCGAGCGTGTGTGGGTGTGCAGCGCGATTGTGTGTGAAGGCAAAACGCACTGCGAAGGGGTCGAATGTTTGCGATGTCGCCTCGGGGGGGATTGATCCGGACGGGGTAAGGTGTTTAGGGGACTCTTCGCGCCACTTCAAAAGAGAAGACCTCCTGCTCCCCTTTGCGCATTCAGCACATCGCAAGTTTCCCCCAAAAACGACTTTGGGCGTGGCCTGGGAAGGGAGGGCGGCCTCCAATGCCTCCCAAGATGAGTGGGGCCCCTCACTCCAAGGTCGGCACGATCACTGGCGGCCGTGGAATGAATGCCGCCCCCCCTCCGCCCCCCGCCCCTGATACGCCCAATACCGCGGCTGCCAAGGCTGCTGCCGCTGCCGAAGCCGCTGCAGAGAGGCGGCGCAAGTACCAGGAGTGGCTCGCGGCAAATGATGCGCCCCCTGAGGATGACGGCATTGTTGTCACGGACGAGGGCGTCTTCCGCACAGGCACCTACACGCGCGATCTGTCTGACGGCCCCGACCCGCCTCACGGTGAGTTTTCGACGGTCAACCACTGGCTCACCGACAAATACGCCCTCCCAGACCTTGCGACTGTCGCTGCCAGGAAGAGTGTGCGCGTGCGGTGCGAGAATGGTGTCATCGTTCCGAGCGTCGGCTGGGACAAGAGGGGCGACTTTCACCCGGTGCGCCACTTCGACGCCGGCTCGGCATACGAGCGCTACCGCCGTGGTCTCCCGCCAGGGTACACAGGCTACATCCCGCATGACGCCAATCCGGTTGTGGGTGGCAAGATCGGCGTCATAGAAAAGGCGCACCCGATCCTGTACTCGAAGGTGCGCCCCGCGACCGGTGCGGTCGTCGCCGACATTCTGGATGACAAGATCCTCACGTCGTCCGGCGTGGGAGATTTCTACGTCAAGGAGAAGCCCATCCGGGGCCCGGTGGATTGAGCCGCACCGTTTTGAAACTTTGAGGCGGGCGCGCGCTCGGAGCTTGATGATGGATGGATGGACGGTACTTGCATGGTGTGGTTGACTCGGAGGCTCCGTACGAGCGCCTCCACGTAGGTTCCAATCAGTGCTGGGGCCGCGCGGGTGGCGACGATCACGATCGCCCGGAGTCGGAATCGGATGCGTGCCCGCGCTGGCCGCTGCGCTCTCCGCCCTCTTGCGGTTGAGTGCGTGGCGTCTCGACACGGCATTTTGTGTCTCGGAAGAATTGATTCATGATCTGATTTCCGGGCGCCCGCTCGGACATACTGTGTATTACCGGTACCGTACGTGCGCGTCACGACGCCCGGAACGGTAGACCTAGACGGTGCGTCGGGGCGGCGCGGCGCCGGCGGACAATCCGGCCAGTCCGGCGCGCGCCCGGCGCAGGTCGCAGCTCTAACCGTAACGGCGTCCGTACGACTGTTTTCACACTGTACCGGTGCGCTCGGGTCGGCCCGGCCGGGTGTATCTCACTGGTATCGGCCGGTGTCGATCGCGTCGTGAACCGTTACCGACTAATTAAATAAGAAATAACCGCGACTCGTCCATCGACACGTGTGCCTGTTGCGGCCGCGCCGGCCCGGCGGTGATGGTTAGGCTGTTACGTGTTGAGTCGCGTGGGGCCGTGCGGCCGTACGGACAGCGCGGCACCGCGATCCGCGTGTGAGCATACTGGACACCGCACGTGCGCACGACACGCCTCTCGGCCGACGCACGGGCGGGGACCGTGCGGCGGTAAAGCCGTACGACCGCTTCTTGAGCCCTCACAGAGCTCAGCCAAGGGGCTCCCAGTCGAGCCTGGCCCAGAGCCCCTCTCTGTCTCTGTCTCCGTCTCTCGGCCTCACGCGTTAGCACATAGCACTCCATGAAGTGGGCTCAGGACGGGGCGTAGCTCACGGCGTAGCCGCGCGACAGCCGCAGCTCTCGCTCGGAACGCGCGCGTCGACTCAGAATGCCTCAAGACTTGAGAGGCACGAAGCCAGCCAAACTGGCCCAGGGAGTACCCCCCTTGTGCTCGCGACGGCGCGTCCGTGAGCCTATCCCTCTTGACTTCAGACGAGGATCTTAACCTCCGAATCGTGATGCTTGCCGTTGGCCGATTTGGAACCGTTGGCGGCAGCGGCGCTCGCGGCGCGGCGCGTGGCCGCAGCCTTCGTCACACATCCGCAGCACTGGCTGCAGAGGGCGTCGACCCGCGACGCGATGACTAGCAAACCGAAGGACAGGATGATTCCGACGATGCCCCAGCGGCTGAGCACCGGGACCACGTAGCCGCGGGCGAAGAAGTCGTATGTGATCGAGGCGGGCACCGAGAGCATTGCGCCAACCGCTACGAAGGTGGGGGTCGTGAGCGCGATGGCGGCGAGCAGGCACGTCTGGTACGCAGCCATCAGCAGTGCGACCAACCCGTAGCTCTTCGTAAGCTCGATCGGAGGAACCTCGAAGGGCTCGAAGCCCGAGTAGTGGAGCAGCGCAATCATGGGGCCCATCGTGACCACCGAGGCGAACCCGATGATCGCGACCACGAGCAGCGAGTCGGTGAAGGGTGTGAGCGACACGCTCACCGATGGGAAGACCTTCTTGAAGATCACCTCCTTGAACGAGTAGATGGTGGCAGAGGCGAGCACGGTGACCACGCCTTGGATGCCGCGCTCGCCGCCCGTGGGCGAGCTCGAGTCGTAGCGCGTGCCATTCGCCACGATCGAGGTCGCGATCATCGCGCCGAGCACCGCGAGCATGGAGGTGAGGGTGAGGGGCTGCTTGAGGAGGGGGATGGAGAAGACGTAGACGAGGAGCGGGTTGACGTTATAGACGGCCGTGTTGATCGAGACAGACGTGAGCGAGAGCGACGCAATCCAGGTAGCCGAGGCCGCCTGGGTGAGCACCATCATGAGCAAGCCGAGCTGCAGCGTCTTCAGCGTCGGCTTGAGAGGCCTCCGGAACGTGATCTCCGTCTGCACGCTCTCCTGGCAAGTGTGCAGCACGTACCACAATGGTAGCAAGAAGACCCAAGACGACTTGAGCACGATGGCTAGCGTGTACGGCTTGTTCCACTCGTCCGAGGCGATGTTTTGGAGCATCTCGGCGTACACCACCCAGATGAGCACCGAGGAAAAGATCAGAAGCGATCCTACGAGCGGAGCCGTGGTCGCCGGCGGCGATGCCGGAACGACGACCGCGTCAGGGGAAGCGCCTGGCGGGCGCAGCCGCCGCGCGAACATGCGCTCGTAGATGGGCATCGCCTCGGCAATCGTGTCCCGCACATTCTGCGGCAGCTCCTCGATGCTCGGCGGCAGCGAGCGCTTTGCGCGCTTCGTGATGCCCGAGGAGGCGAGTACGTCGTCAGTCCACCCTGTCCAGGGAGATTTGAGCTCCTCGCACGGTCCAGGCGTCCACGAGAGCATCGAGGGCTTGAATGGCAGGCCGACCGCAGCGCAATATTCCGTCATGAGGCCCTCGGGGTCCTCGAGCAGGTCGTCAGCGTCAATGATGACGACCGGAAGACAGCCCTTCTGCTGCTCAACGTGATCAAGGATGTCGCGCATCGACGTGTAGCCTGCTTCTGCTGGGTCGAAGTGCGTGTAACCCGTCTTCTCGTTGTCGATGCACGACTTGTAGTAGAGCGAGACGATGGCCTTGGCCGGGTGCCGAATGATGAATGAGTGGACAACCTTTGAGTAGTCACCGCCGAGCATGGCGTGCATACTCGGGATGCAATGCGGCGCAAAGTAGTATGTGAGGTTCTTTGAGAAGAGGTACTTCTTCCCTGATTTGAGCGGGTCGTGCCACAGCCGCTGCGCGACGCTCGAGAATGTCGCGGCGACACGCCTGTCCTCCGCGTTCCGCGATGACGCTGCCTCACTGCCCCAGTAGTGCGGCACGCCAAAGGGCTCGTGAACGACCTCGATGTCATTGTTCTCGACCATAGCCCTTTCCACAGAGGTGGAGAGCGAGCGAGGCGGCCCCCACAGCATGACACGTTTCCCCACGGGGGGCTGGCTTGGCGCGCGGCACATCTCCTACTGCGAGCGCGTGTATCGTGTCTCGCGAGAAGCGTGCATCATCACAATTCTCGCGGGTGATCGCTAGGATTTCCGCAAACCGGGAGAGTCCGGTACCGGTAAAAAGACACCGGGTTAGTCCCGGGGGGAGCGGGTACATTGTACCGTACCGGGTACAGTACAGTACAGATACTTTATGATACATGGTGCATGATGGTCTTGGTACTGTACAGATAGCTCTCGTCTTGAATCCGATCTCTCTCCGCACTCCGGTCTCCGCGGACACGCTCAGCGTCGGACGCTCACATCCATCAATCGGCGCTACGGCCTACGCCGGCGCCTCTATAACTGGCCAGGGCGAAGGAGATAAAGTACGGGCAAAGGGTCGACCTGGTGTGGCTCCGGCGCGGCATGGCTTGAGTACGCACTTGAGCTCCCAACGGCATGCCGAGCAGCCTCCTTCTCTGCCTTGCGCGTCTGCTCCTTCTCCTTACGCGCGCGCCGCTCGTGCTGCTTGCGCGCCTGCGCCTGCAGTCCGCGTGTCAGTTGCGCACCGACATCACCCGTCAGCCTCTCGCCCTCAGGCTGAAAGCCCACGCCAGCGGCCAATGCGGCATCGGTCTCTGAAACAGCGGCGGCGGCCGGCGCGGCGGCGCCAGCAGCGCCCCCGCCCGGAGCGCCCCCGCCCGGCCCACCCTCCTCTTGACCCTCCTCTCGTGGCACTGGCAGCGGCGACTCAGACGGTGGAGATGGAGGGCGACGATGAGAGTCCTCAACCAGATACACAAGTTGCGAACGAGAACGTTTGAAGCGGTGTTCGAGCAGCTGCAGGTCGAACTGGGCGCGGTCGCGAGAGACTCGAATGTTGTCGCCCAGGCGGCGCTGGCGGCGCTGGCGACGATAGCAGCACGCCAGCAAGAGCCCCAAAACAAGTGCCAGGGTGGAGGTGACGATTGCCACTACGACTGGTAGTGATGGATACCAGGGCAGCATCTGTGCCGGCGCTGGTGGCGGCCAGGGCGGAGGCGGCATTGGAAGGTCTGGAGGTGGGATGAGCAAAGCAGCAAAGCAACTTGCATCATTCCCAAGGCTTGTGAGTGTCCTCGAGCCGAACGATGCGATGCCCTGAAAATCACCGGTAACGAGAGCGCCTCCCGCGCCGTTGTATGCAACTCCAAAGCCTCGGGCGTTGTATGTGGCGCTCGCCTGGACAGTCCAGTGGATGTCGCCCGCCGCCGTCACGTGCATCACGAAAGCGTCGGAGTAACCCGAGCTTGTGAGCGATGTCAAGCTGAAGGATGCATTGTCGCTGAAGGAGCCCGTCACAAAAGCACCGCACGCGCCATCGTGCGCGATGCCGGCGCCATAGTCGCCAGACGTACCGCCCGCCTGTATGACCCAGTCGACGTCGCCCGACGCCGTTACGTGCATCACGAAAGCGTCGGAACTGCCTTGGCTTGTGAGCGACGTCGAGCCGAACGATGCCGTGCCGCCGAAATAGCCCGTTACGAGAGCACCGCCCACGCCATCGTCCGCTACGCCTTCGGCTGAGTCGAACAACTCGCCGCCCGCTTGGACGGCCCAGTCGATGGCGCCCGATGCCGTCACGTGCATCACGAAAGCGTCGTATTTGCCTCGAAATGTGAGCGATGTCGAGCCAAACGATGCCTTGCCGCTGAAGTAGCCTGTCACGAGAGCACCTCCCGCGCCGTCATGTGCTATTCCGCTGCCTCGGACATCGGGGATGCCCGGAGACTGAAAAGAAGAGGGCGTGTCGTCGCCCGCCTGGACGGCCCAGTCGATGGTGCCTGATGCCCTCACGTGCATGACGAAAGCGTCGAACCCATTAGGGCTTATGAGAAGCGTGGAGCCGAACCGCGTGTGGCCCCTGAAGGAGCCCGTCACGAGAGCACCGCCAACGCCATCGTTCGAGACACCAGTGCCTTGGCTCCCAAATGACTCGCTGCCCGCTTGGACGACCCAGTCGATGGCGCCCGACGCCGTCACATGCATCACAAAAGCATCGAAAGTGGCGTTGCTTGTGAGAGACGTCGTGCCAAACAATGCTTCGTCTGTGAAGTGACCCGTCACGAGAGCACCGCCCGCGCCATCATCGGCGATGCTGGAGCCTTGATCGTCAGACGTACCCCCCACATTGATGACCCAGCCGATGGCGCCTGATGCTGTCACGTGAATTACGAAAGCATCGGAACTGCCTCGGCTTGTGAGGGACCGCGTGCCGAACAATGCTGTGCCGCTGAAGCTACCCGTCACGAGAGCACCGCCCCCGCCATCGTACGCGATGCTGAAGGCACGGATCAGGCCTGTACCGCTCGCCTGAACGGCCCAGGTGTGGTACGAGGTGACGGTGGTGGCAGAAATGTTGAGGGCGGCCTCGGCGGCGGCGGCGGCGGTGGCGGAGATGGTCGGGTCGGAAAGGGTAGCGGCGGCGGCGGCGGCGGGAATGGTGGGGGTGGGCAGGGTGGAGGCGACGGCGGTGACGGAGATGGCGGGGGCGGCCTTGGTGTGATACGAGGTGATGAGCGGATCCCACTCGTCGATGCTGTCGGAGCGCCCTCCGGCGCTCGTCTGCATCACGAACGCCTCCTCGAGCTGCTGCTGCGAGGCCGTGGAGTGCACTGCCTGGCGGTCTGCTCCCTGGGCGGCGGTGTCGAGCTGCGCACGCAGAGTGGCTGGGTCTCCGAGGCCGCTGAGTGTGATCGGGCGCGGAAGCGCGGCAAGGCTGCTGTCCGGTGACATGCTGAAAGAGGCGTAGAGCCCTGCGGCGGCGACGTCCTCGAGGTGGAGCGTGCGCCCCCTGAGTTGTTCCCCTGAGAGAGGTCTCCTTCCTTCCTCGTGAGGATGTGCTTCCGTGTCCGCGCGGACCTTCACAGAGTTATCACAGAGTCATTGCCACAAAAAGAACCGTTGTCTGTTGTTTATGTAGTAACTTGAACTTGAACTTGAGAACCGGAGGTAGCCGGGATACACACGGGACACACGACACCTTCACGATACCGTTACGGAACGGCGGTCGCCCCGGGCGCGTCGAAGCGAATGTACATTTGCTGTATGATTCGAGTATTCGACACACACAGCCAATGTTGGTTCTAATTCGACACGTGGCTGATACGCGCTGACTCATTTTTCGTGAAACGTCAACTTTATACGATTTTTAGAGCGTATTTAAGTGTTTCAGGAATCTGCGAATCTCACGTCCGAACATCGGCTTTCGACAACAATAAGCAAGCAGCCCGCGGGCCACAGATCCACAGGCCCGCCTTCACAGGTTGATCAATTGATCAGGTTATGATCAGGTCAGCCCGGTCGAGCAGCCGCAGGCAAATAAGGGCTTGAGGGTTAAGCTTCATGAGGTTAGCTTGTTAGCTTGTTGAGGGCATCTTCCAGCATGGATTTTACATGGATTTGTCGCCGGGTGCCGCGCCCACTGCCCAGGTCGATCACGGCCAGCAGGGCGGCGTCGCAGAGGCTGCGGCTACGTCAGATGTGCTTGCACCTTGCTTGCTTCGACACTCCCTGTTATAGCCCTTGGTGCCCCCGCCCCGCCGCCGTGCTCAGCCTGAAGCTTGGCGAGGACCTCATCCATGCTGCAGATCGCCTTGATAATCCCTCCGCGAAAATGCGCCGTGCCGTACGACGGCGGCACGGCGGTGCGCTCATTCCAGGGCGCGTGGCGCAGGGGGCGGCCGGCCGCCATGCACGGCACTCGTTTGAATCTCTCCAGAGTCGCAAAGCGCAGTGACGGGCCCCAAGGGCTGAAGACTAGCCGATCGTACTGGTGGATCACTGCGACAGGCGCTCCGGTATCGCGCCGTCGGAGGCTGCCTTCCGCGAACGTGATCGGCCATCCTGTATTTATAACTGAATGGTTCTTATCTCCTCCAGCCCGCCTCCGGCCAGGAGCCGCGTACGTGATCGGCCATGTTCCGGCATGATCCCCCCCTTGCACCCCTCCTCCGTCCAGTACCGGTAGCTTTCGCACGTGCATTTTGTAGGCGCTTAGGCTGATGACATTACCGGCGCCCGGGAGCTGCAGAGTGATGTGCACAGCCCCAAGGAGTTTGCGCTGCGATGGCGCGTGGATCAGCGCGTTGAGCACGCCTTGGTCGATGCCATCGCGTGCCTCGCGGCATGTCGTGTGCGCATACCCATGCGCGAGCGCAGAAAACGCCGCCGCATTGCCGAAGAGGACGCCAGAGCACACGATCGGCTTCTTTCGCATCGCCTTGAGCTCCCTCGAGCCTCTGCCGTAGCAGACGCTCACCCAGTTGGCGTTGACCACGTCGGTGGCCACATCCGTATTGGCATGCTCGATCGAGCCGACAAGCCATCCTCTAGTTCCGTTTGGAGCCGCCTGCAGCGTGGCGAACGGATCAGCCTGGAAATAAACGTCGCGAAAGTCGGTGGCGAAGCAAGCATCATACCGAGACTGGCATAGATCTGGGTAGATTGCGAATCGCTGGAACTGCGGGTGCATGAGCCCGTGCGAGGCGCTTGAGTTGGCCATGTTGATCATCGCGCGGGGTAGCAAGGAGACATTGTGCGCCTCACAAAACTTTCGAGCGACCGACGGGACGCGCTCGCCTACAACCAAGACGACGTCCCCCGCATAGCCGCTCGCTCGCAAGGTGCCCACAAAGATGTAAAACAACTCCGGGTCTTGGTAGCCGATTGCAAAGGACATGACTAAAGTTGCGACATAGTTGCCGACGATTGGCATTGCGAGATCTAGCGCCACGTCCGGCATCGCATGCATGAAAAGGACTACTGACGAATCTAGTGGTTGTGCAGTGATTTTACGTGCATCAACCGCAAACTTTGGAATCCATGCGGTGTTGCATGCAACTGGCCAGATAGGCTATCGCCGTATAAAAGCATGAGATCCGAAACACGCTGTGACTTACACGCATCGCGACACGTTTGCAGGCATCGGCATCAATTCGGCGCGCAGTCCCGTGCGGCGCCCTGCGTGTGGCAGCTCCGGGCTCACGGGCTGTGCGGCAACACAGGCGAAGACGCGGGGCTCGGACACTCGTCATCTCTCATGCGGTCATTATGGTATGGCTGCGGCCATCATGGTATGGTCTCCCGGATCCACGTTTGTTTACAATCTCATGGGGATCACGCCATGCAGGCTGTCGTTGGCCAGGAGAGTCGCGGTCTCGTCGCCGTACCTCCTGGGCAGCACAAAGCCCCGTGCGCCTGCTTCCATTTCAGCACGAGAGGTGCACTTGGCCAATGAAGCGTATCAGGTTGAGCTCCTGGACCTCAGGTAGCAGACCATCTGGCACGTGGAGGATCGCACCCGGGTCCTGGTCGATTACGTTAGCGCAGATGAGTCCCCTCGAGTGCGTCGAGAGGCAGAGCAGCGAGCCGCCCGAGCCGTCGCGGATGGTGTTGCCCTTGACCGTCGAGGCACCGCCGTGTCCAATCGCGACTCCCGCCATCTGGTTGGCGTAAATGTCGTTGTCGACGACAGATCCCTTCCCCTGTTCGCACACGAGCACCCCCGAATCGAAGCCGTCGAAGATGCGGTTGCGCGAGACGAAGGGCGAACCCTCGCGCAAGATCGCCACGCCCGCGCGCAGGTTGGCAAAGATGTCGTTCTCCTCGATGCGCCCGCGCCCTTTCTCAGACACGAGCACGCCCGCATCCTTGCCGGCGTGGATGCGGTTGAGGCGTACGACGGGGTTGGCTCCTGAGAGGATGGCGACGCCGGCGCGCGAGTTGCCCACGACGTCGTTGTCTTCGATGAGTCCGCGCGCGTGGTCGCATACGAGGATGCCCACGCCCTTGCCGTTGCTCACCATGTTGTGCAGAATGTAGCCGCATGAGTCCATACCCTTGATGACGATGCAGTGGCCCGCCGCGGAGGTTACGTGGCAATCCTCGAGCACGAGCACGGCGCCGCCCTCGCAGCGCACGGCGCCAGACATGGGCGCTCCCTCTGACAACGACTGCTGCTCGATGGTCAGCTTGGCCACGCGGCACGCGACGCGGCTGCTCGTCACCGCGACCACCGGCCCATCGACGGCAATGATCGTCACCGCGCCGATGGGCCCCATCCCGATGATGTCGATGGGCTTGTCGATGTCAAGGCGCTCGCGGTAAGTGCCCGGTGCAATGAGCACCGTGTCCTGCGGCTTGGCGCATGCGATCGCCGCACGGATCGAAGAGAAGCACTCTGGAATGGACGGGTCGACAATGTGCACGTCCGTGTGCAACTGTGTGCCGGTGAGTGCGCCCGGGAACATCATCTGCGCGAGCCGGCGCAGCTTCTTCCGGGCGGGCGGCACTACACAGCGCGCGAGCACGCTCGTTGGCTGCGGATCGTGCGGCCGGAGCGAGAGCAGTGGCATCGTCGCGTCGCCTTCAGCCGAGGAGCCGCTGTTGGTCTCGTTGGCAGTAGAGAGGCCGGTCTCGCTGGCGGTAGAGAGGCCGCGTTGCCTCCAGCTGCGTGACCAATCCTCACGGCGCACGAGCTCAGCCTTCCAGCACAGCGGTGTTGCGAGCGCCGGGCTACGGCGCGATGCCAGGAAGACACGACGCCATGCGACGTCATCCACGATGAAAGAGCGCGTGGTGCGCGAGCACTGCTCGAGACGGCAGAGCTCGCGCGCGCCCAGTGCCGCCTGCATGATGATGTTATGGATCAGATCGTGCGGGAGTGCGTGCAATTCGAAGCCCGCGATCGGCTGAAAAGGCGACGCGTCCATCGGAGTGGTTGATGAGGTTCCCGGTTGCATGGGGGAATCTTGCCACAAATAATCGACCCATCATCAAACGGCGTCAACAACGAATCAAGTGAATCAAGCCCTTTTCGAGCCGAAGTCACGAAACTTGGTGAAACTGAGTCTTGCGTTTCATTAAAAGAGGGGCACGACGGAAGTCGTCGCGCTCACAAATTGTACCGTACATCCGTACTCAACTGACAATTCCCATGCACCGAACAACCCAATCGTGTTGTAGAACAACGGGGCCGCATCCTCAATTCCATGATTCCGAGAGAAGGTGCCCCTAAAAGTACTAGGATTCAGAGGGAAAACACGCTCTTGCCCTTCTGGAACGCGTTGCGCAGGTTCTTCCCATGCGAGCGATCCTCATTCTCCGTGCACTGCGTGATGTACACGAGGGTGTCCTTCCTCTGCGGCCTTTCGACCATGTCATGCGCCTGGCCACCTTCGATGAAACGGCCATTCTTCATAAATGCGGCCTCGTTGGCGCACATGAGCGAGAACGATGTGAGGTCAACCGTGAGGAAAACGATCGCCAGACCGAATTTCAGCTGCAGTCGCTGCAGCAGCTTGAGCATCGAGGACTGCCGATCGATGTCCAGCGAGCAGAGGCATTCGTCGCAGATGAGGACGCGCGGCCGAGAGGCGAGCACAGACAAGAGGTAGACGAGATGGCGTTGGCCGCCAGAGAGCTCGCCGCACGTGAGACCATCATTCAGATACTGCTCGGCGTTGCCAACGGGGGTACCCGTGTCGGCCATCATCTGAAACCCGGATGCTTCGAGAGCAGCGCGCACTTCGCGGCGTCGCTCCTCTCGTGACCATTCGCGCGGCATGTCTTGCGCGATTGCATCCTCAACGGTTTGGTTGGCTTTCAGCTTTTGGCCGCCATCGTGCTCACTCGACATGTATGCCACGCCGATCGCGAGCATATTGGCTGGCGCTCTACCCGAGTCGGTCCTCGCGTGGCGATTGCCGCGCTTCGATGCCACCGCGTGCACAACGTGCGTGACCTCGAGCAGCACGAGCAAAAGTGGCAGCGCCCAAACACCAGTCTCGTTCATCGAGGCGAGCAGCAGCGGCCATCCAAGCGGATCGAGTACCGCTGCCGCTGCCGTAGCAGCACAGCAAACAGCGAGAAGTGTGTGCACAACGTAGGGCCACCGAGGTGTATGGAAGCGCCGGCCGGCGGGAGGGAACCCAAACACCTTGATCGAGCCGCTCTCTGGCGTAAGGTTGCCCATCAAGAGCTGTGCGAGCGTGGTCTTGCCACACTCGTTGGCACCAAGAACACCAAATGTCTCGCCCTCGCGCAGCGCGAAGCTCACATTTTTCACCTGCGGCTGGCCTGGCTCGTGGCGGAAAGTCACGTCGTCGACCTCTAGAAGCATCGCCGAAGTTCCACTGGCTTCAGACTCGGGGTTGACCAGGGATGTGCCGACTCTGAGCAGAGAGACGGCTCGTGTTGCGCCCTTCTTTCTCAACCTTGTGTGACGTGAGCCGTCCGCGAGTTGCGTCGGAGTTGCACCTCCGAGCGAGGGGTGTCGAAAATGACCGATGGCTGTGAAGTGGACACAATGGGTTGCGACGACGTGCGCACTCCGAGACAAACTGTTTCTGGACACACACTGTCCTCCAGGAAGTTCAAGTTGTTCCTGTTAACACGAACACTCCACGAGGAAGTCTTGACGAAGTCGATTTCAATGTTGCGACCTCACCGCCCACATATCTTCTCCGTTCCAATGAAATTTTACTTTCGGACGCAAGACATCCACGTGACACTGCCTGGTGCTGAGCTGGACGGCAAACTGGTCCTCGTCTGGAAGCGCGGGCCCCGCAGGACGCAAACCGAGCCCTTTGAAGTGAAGGAGAAGCTGAGCAGCGTCGACGGTTCCCTCTCACGCAGTGCGTCCACCACTCAGGACCTCGCGCTTATCTGCACTATGTACAAGAATGCCAAAACCGGGGCCTTCGAGTCCAAGTCGGCCTCCTTCTCACTGCGAGAAGAGGGTGCAGATGGCAAGGAGAAGAAGATTGGTTCTGCCGCAATCGATCTGAGCTCATATGCGACCTCGGACAAGACGAGCGAGCGCGTCGAGCTCGGCTTCCTGAACGGTAAGATCCGGTTGCATCTCACGCTGACCACGCACTGGTTGAAGTCGATGAACGCGAGTATCGACGACGATGACGACTCGATGAGCAGCAGCGGGATGTCGAGTGCACTCGGGGGCAAGTCCGATGAGGATCATGATTTAGATGTGAGCCAGTGGACAGGCACTGGTAGCAGCAGTGGAGCCGCCAACAGTAGCAACTTCGCTGTGCCGCGCGGTGGTGGCGGCGGCGCTTCTGCGGTCGCTCTGCCTCTCGTCGGGCCAAGGACCGAGCGCGAGCTTACTGATGCGATGCGCACTACCGCGATCGAGGCTCGGTGGAATCAGGAAGCTGAGCGAGCAGAGAGGGCCGACCTTCTGGAGCAGGCGCAGGCAGAACTCGCTCAGGTGCGCACCCTGTACGCTGCGTCGCAGAAGGAGCTGAAAACGATTCGGGCGCAGGCTGAGCGGCTGGGGAGCGAGAACCGGGTGCTGCGACGCGCGCAGCGCGGTGGCAAGCGCGATGAAGTCATTCTGCAGCTGGAGACGGAGCTCTACCAGGAGCACCATGAGCGTGCGGACATGGAAGAGAACCTTTCGAGAGCCTTTCGTAGCGTGCTGGATGATGCGCACTCGCGCATCACACTGCTCACGGCTGAGCGGGATCGCCTGCTGGTGGCACTCGAAGAGGCAACTGGCAAGAAAGGTGGCTTCGCTTTGCGGAAGTAGAAGCGCGCGCTATGTTTACCAAGACATCGGCTCAGACTTATGGGCGGAGGGTCCTCCAAAGTCTGTTTCATTAGGAGGACCTTTGGCTTGTGGCTCCAGGCTCCACTCCAGACCCTGAGCGACTCCACACCCCGGACCCCGCCCGAGGCGGCGCGAGGCGGCGAGGGGCCGAGGCGCGGGAGCCCGCGAGGGCCGCCGCGGGCCGCGCCGTGCGGCTACGGTCCGCGGGCGAAGGTTCGTGACGCGCGAATAAATCCAAGGTCCCTTAAGTAGAGCGCCCATACGACGGTCCACCGTACCCGTGTATATAGTATATAGTAGAGAGTTTATACGCTACCTTATGTATGACACCTACATTGTAGTTCGTACATGTAGCGTTACAGTAGAGAGTTTATACCTACCTACATCGTACATGTAGCGTTACATACTACATTATTGCCGCTGCTCCCACGCGATCGTACCGCGCGGTCCGCCGCGCTTCGCGCTCTAGCCGTCTATCGTCCGTTTGATCTTCCGCGCTCAGCTCCGAACACATAGGCCCAGCAGGAATTGGGGCCTGTCAAAGTGCGCACGGCATGCGGTGTCCCAGGTCGGATGGCTATCGGAGCCGAGCTGGGAACGAGCTCAGGGGTACCATGTGAAGCCGAGCCCCATTTTGGAGGTAGGAGCAAGGTGGTTTGGCCCATCTGATCGACCTCAATCCGTCCTTGCAGCGGTACCAGAAGCACGCGAGCTGGGAAAGGGCTCATATCAGGAAAGGACTCGTTGAACACGCCGTCCGGGGTGTCGGCAAAGAAGGCGATTCGGTGATCGGCAGCCGCCAATCGTGCACGAAGCCATCCCATGCGCCCCCGCCATGCCGACGATCCAAACTCACGAAGCAGCGGGCGCACCCATGTGGGCCTCGAGAGCTCAAGGATCTCCACGGTGGCGAGATCTGCACCGGGGTCCACAAAGCGTTGTAGCGGGCGGCCGTTGATCGAGGACCAGAGATGGCCCACCACACGGCAACCCGTGTCCGCCCGACAGCCACTACGCCTCGCAGCATCACGCGCAAAGTGAAGCAGCATGGCGGGTGTGTATGGCATGTACCCTGCTTGACGCGGCTCTAGGCGCGGGGCAGTCGAAATCAAGTCCAGCGAGCCATTGGCGTGGCTTAGGTATAGCCGATTGTATGTGCGAGTCATGAACACCGTTGCCCCGAGGCGTTCGTCATGAAGGCTGACGTTGATGAAGTTGCGCGTCGTGACCGCCATCATTCGCCACGAGAGCAATGTGTGGCTCTTCGTGTGCACCGCATCGAGGGCATCAAACTTGAAAATGACCAGGGGCCGGAGTGGCAGCAGCACCTGCACCAACATGTGGACTAGACCAATTACAGCCGAAACGCGCGACCATGCCGAGCCGTCTTGCGAAGAGGGCAAAGCACGTGCTTGACGATCGAGCTTCTCAGACCTCGGTGAGTTCACAACGGGCGTCGACCATGCGGACTGCGCGCTTCCAGGCGGCCCATCCAAGAAGAGCACATTCGTAGCCAGCATCACCCAAGGGAACTCTCCTAGCGACCAGATGACATGGTTGGTTAGGTGGAAACTCGTCGCGAGCAGCAGACCCGCGGGGCGCGTGGGGCGCCAACAAAGTAGTGGCGCAATCGCGAGGTCGAAGATCAACCCTGCCCACGAGACAACGCGGGCTGTCTCTGGGAGCCGCAGCAGCGGCTGCAGCAGTGGCTGCGTCCACGACAAGTGCATCGCAGCTTCATCTACCAGCTTTGTCGCCATCGGCTGTGCATGTACGATCCAGTCTTCGTTTAGTTTGGCGATGCCTGCGTACATGTAAACGATGCAAACCTGAGCCCGCAAAATGTCGCGATGCCAAGCAGGGCATGTTGATGCTCCGCCGCGGCCCACAGCGCGCGCCATCGACAGGGAGAATGTTTGGTCAGCACCGACCAGGGCGATGAGGACGCTGAGTAGAGCGTACAGGTAATAGTGGTTGTTAAACATCGTGCGCTCGCAAAGCACGAAACCGGAGTACGTCAGAGCAAAGGTGACCGCACCCACACGTGTGGCGATACCAAGCGTGATGCACATGGCACTAACGGCCATGAGCAGCAGGTGCACGTGGGCCTCATGGGTACTCCTTGGCGGAACCAACCATGGAAGTGGCTGCAGCGTCACACCATTGACGACATACGGAAAGTGCATCTGTGGGCGCAGCACAGAGCGCTCGTACATTCCCAGGTGATGCAGCCGCCACACGTGCGCCACCATCAGCGAGCCGAATAGGACGCGAAACGCGCACATCGGGCGCGCGTCGCACTGCCTAGGCATCCACCACAAAAGCTTGTGTGAACGTGCCTGTTAATACTCCCGCCTGCTCACGCAGCGAATCAGGTGTTGAGGAGCGTCCGATTGTCGTGACGAGGAGGAGGAGACGTGGAGTCTCGAATCGTGTGATTCGCCCCGCGGGCGGCTGTTTTATAGAGCGGCCAGTCGACATGCCAGCGACGTTGCTATCATTATAATTAGAAGTGCTTTGTGGGTTGATTTTAGAGTTGGTTGAGCCTTAATTTGGTTCACAAACAATTCGAACTTCTCGTGGGCATCCTTTGCTCACCTGCGCGCGCGTGAAGGAGCGCAATGGCCGCACCACAGGAATACGTAAACCCTTTCGACATCAAGCCGGACTACTCGAAGCCCGTCGGCCCACCCATGCAGGACATCCACTTTATCAAAGGTTCGACGCCTATGCACAAGGCAGCCGCTCTCCTCAAGTTTGCAGAGGTTGATGCGCTGCTAGCCGCTGGCTCAAAGGACGTCAACACAGGCGACGTCCTCGACCAGACGCCGCTCACCCTGCTCGCACGCAACCACTATGACAATGAAGACGTACCAAAAGCTGTCGCCATGATCGAGAAGCTCCTCGCCGCCGGCGCGGCTTTGGTGGACGAGGAGGGAAAAATGAAGCGCGACAAGTACGGCGACTCGCTGCTGCACCTCGCGGCGATGGCCTCGGGGCGCAACGGACCCGCCGTGATTAAGGCACTCGTCGACGCACTGCCCACGGGTGGCCCGTACACGAAGGTGCAGCTTGTCTCGGCGCGATGCAAGAACTTTGGCAACACAGCCCTGCACTGGGCCACGCTTAATGGCAACGTCGAAGCGTGCAGGCTGCTCATCGAGGCCGGCACGCGCCTCGACCGCTTGAACCGCCAGAAGGAGAGCATCCTCGACTACGCGAATAAGTACGAGCACGTGAAGCTCAAAGCCAAGTACGAGGGCCTCATGAAATGAAGCCTCAAGAGCGGTGCAAGAGTCCAAGAGGAAATGTGCTGCAACCCTCGCAAAAGGTAATGTGCTGCAGAGCATACACGTACGTACACAGTACTCACTCCGAAGTACTAAGATAGCTCGCAAAGCTGTGCTCGCCGTACAACAGTAGTAAGTCATACGGTCCGACTTACCAACGATGAATGAGCAACCACCTGGTCAGAGTCTTACGTGTTACCGGTGCTTCCTTCTCGCCTTTTCTGTTTTCATCTCGGTACCGGAAGGCGGAAGCGGAACACGGTGCCGCGCGGGGGGTGGCGCGCTTCCGTTCGAACTTCCGTGTTCCGACTCGTATCGATGGTATTTATAGGTAGCTACGGGTAAGTTACAAATGCGTAGGAAGCACGTAAGTACGGGTCAGTGAATCACGTCGATACCACCCGGGTACCGGGCGCGGTGGCGCGCGCGTCGACCGGAACGACCGCGTCCGCGCCGGCGTTACGTCCCGAAAAAGGGTAACAACACGCTCGCTTCCTCCTCATTCGTCAACTTAGGAGTTAGGTTTGCTCACACGGATACAAACGGGGTCGCGCGTGCCCGACTGCCCGTGCTCATCGTACAGTATGTGTGCGTTTCTGTGGCCGAACACTCAACACAGCTAACGGAGCAGCAGCAGGTGAGCGCGGCGTTCCGGGGCGCGGCTAACGGCAACCGGCCGAGAACGCGCCCAAGCCCCAACAACGACAGGTCCCGCAGCGTACACCGCAGTCTCCGCACACGCTTGTCACACGCTGTCCGCCGGACGGTCCGCGCTGTCCCGCCGGTCTGCGGCCCTGCGGACCCGTGCCCTACCCGTGCCCGCGCGGGCGCGGCGCGCTCAAGGGCGCGCTGGGGAAAAGTGAACGAGATCGCTGTGTGCGTCTCCGGACTCCGCACACACAGCGGACGCGCAAGAGTCGGACGCCGCGCGCGTGCGAGATTGCGACAAACCAGATTATGGATACAGCTCAGTAAACTTACTCACTAACCCCGCGCGTCCCGAGCGATCGAGAAGTTGACGCCTCCGCCTGCTCTAACCATGGGCTGCCGAGCCAAGGGCGTTGCTCATCAGCCCGCTTGAAAAAGTGCAGCGCAATATCTGGTGATTTGTTGGACAGCAGCTCGTGCCGGAACAAGTAGCTGAAGAGGCAGTCTCCCGAGCAGAAGACGGTGTCAGAAAGGGAGGGCGTCATACTGCTTGTCGGCGTGACAAGCCATGATTGTGAAGAGTTTTGCCATGATTGGTTCTTCGTGTGCTCGAGCATGGCGGAAAAGGAGTGCTTGAACGGCATGGGCGTAAACCTCATACAGTTTTGACAGGGCGCGTTGTTCGCCACCATTGGCCGCGGGGCGGCGCGCAGTGGGATGTGATGCGCTTCGCGGGAAAAACGAGCACCGGCTGATTGCGTCTCATCAATGTACAAAAAGGTGTCACACGTTTCCTGGGGCGGACATCTCAACGCCAGGCATACCGGTAAAAAGACACCGGGGGGAGCCGGGACACACACGGGACACACGGGACACGCGGAAGCACAAAGGCACACAGACCAATCTCACAACCAACCAGACCCACCAACAACAAACAACCCGCACGTCAGCGCGACAACCGAAGCCG